>Ga0070697_100000014_pt1 | contig 144589 bp, 147 predicted proteins | sample KBSK1501metaG_FD_65475 | JGI IMG/M metagenome (GOLD analysis project Ga0070697, IMG submission 65475) | Corn, switchgrass and miscanthus rhizosphere microbial communities from Kellogg Biological Station, Michigan, USA - KBS K1-50-1 metaG | ecosystem: Host-associated > Plants > Roots >...
GAACAAGGCCGACTTCGCAGCCCAATTTGTAAACTGCACGGATGCGGCGAAATACCGGTGCTCCGAGTTCAAAGCCATCTATGATGGGCTGAACAACACCCAGTACGTGGACAAGCTGTTTCTAACGACGGGAGTGAATGCTAGTGCTTCGGACCGGGCGGCGCTGGTTAGTGGATTGAACGGAGGATCGGAGACTCGAGCCAGCGTGTTGCAGAAGGTAGTAGACGGAATCAACGTGATCTCGGAAGGGAACCAGCAGTTCACTACCAGCTACGGGCAGGCTTTCTACAACGCGGAACTCAACCGCGTGTTTGTGCAGTTGGAATACTTTGGCTACATGAAACGCGACCCGGATGATGCCGGGTACGCATTCTGGCTGGGTAAGCTGGATCAGTTTGGTGGCAACTTCGTGAACGCGGAGATGGTGCTGGCATTCATTTTGTCACCCGAGTACAGGTCGCGATTCGGTCAGCCTTGAGGAGCCGGAGGCAGAGCCAATTCTTGATGTGTAATCTTCATCGTGTCTAATGAATGTTTCTCCTCTCTGGCCAATTGGGATATGTAGCGCGCTGATGGTTCCCACTGATTCCTTCTAGCATCGGTGGCGCTTGAGTGATAAAGCTGTTTCCCTTCGATGGCGTTAGCGTAACCATGTCCAACTCATGTCATCGACTGGGTGGTCACCGGAACCGCAAAGAGCACCAGGATTAAGCTGCTGCTCATAGAACACGTGTCCCGTACACAGCTGAGAGTCAATGTGACTTGGATCCAAGTAGTGAGAATGCCTTACAGTGCGAAAGCTAGAAAGAAAACCTCCGCAAGGATGATCCCTTTCCAAATGATCAGAATGAAAAGTCATACTGCACCGACATCGTAACGAAAGGGCAACATCATCAAGCGATTTTCTAGCAACTACTAGGATGCGGACCACATCAATAGATACAGGCAGATTTTCCTGACACGGGTTGTGGCAAGTTCACTCTCTCTTTCTCCAACCTCACATTACGCGAACCAAAACTGAGTCCAAAGAAGTACCGCGGTCGAGTGGTGCTTTTTCACAAGGCAGTTGTGCGTCTGGACGCACTGTGCCCATCAAAGAAAAGGTTAGTTAAGGAGAAATGACATGCCAGTGAAATACAGAAAGCGACGCTCTGGACCGACCAACGCAGGTCAGGCGAGCCGTGGGCACAGCAGCCGCGAGCCAGACCACCTTCAGCTACGACGACGTTAACCGCATCGTTACGACCACCAGCGATCTGAGTACGTATAACGACAACGGGCTGGTGAGCAAGGTGTTGTATGACACCCTGGGCCGTACCGGAGAAACTCGCGGCTACGAAGGCGGCACGAATTACGTCAGCACGCAGACGCAGTACGACGCGCTGGGCCGAGCCTCCAAGACTTCAAATCCGTCCCGGCCCTGGCAGAGTGAAAGCGCGGTTTGGACGACCGCCAGATTCGATGCTCTGGGGCGCGTCATTTCCGTAACGACGCCGGACAGTGCCGCGGTTAGTACGGCCTACAGCGGCAACACGGTTACGGCAACAGACCAGGCAGGTAAGAAGCGCAAGAGCGTCACCGACGGACTGGGCCGTCTCAAAGAAGTCTATGAAGACCCAACGGGGCCTTTAAACTACCTGACGGGCTACAGCTATGACGTGCTCGACAACCTGACGATTGTTTCGCAGGAAGCGCAGACGCGCACGTTTGTTTACGATTCGCTCTCGCGTCTAACCTCGGCGACGAATCCCGAGAGTGGCATGGTTACTTACGGCTATGACAACAACGGCAACTTAACCAGCAAGCTTGACGCGCTTAGCATCACCACTACCTTTGTCTACGATGTATTGAACCGGGTAACGTCAAAGAGCTATAACGACAGTCCGCAAACGCCGCCTGTCAGTTACTTTTACGACGCCCAATCGCTGCCTTCCGGCGCGCCCAGCTTTGATCGGGGCTCGGCCACGGGGAGGCTGGTTGCGGTCACTTACGGTAGCGGCAGCAGCGCGGGAACCTATCGCGGCTATGACGCGCTGGGTCAGGTGGTGCGCCAGTATCAGCGGACAGATTCAGTTAACTATCTGGTAGAAGCGACGTACAATCGGGCGAGTGGCATGGCCAGCGAGACTTATCCATCGGTACCGGGTGCCGGTGATCGACGTACCGTAACCTACACGCCAGATGCGGCCGGCAGACTTGCGTCGTTGAGCAGCAGCGCCACCACTTATGCGCCAGCGGCAAGTGTTTCAAGTATTGCCTATGCTGCGCACAACGGGTTGAGCAGCGAAACCTATGGCAGCAGCTTGGTTCATGCTGTGACTTACAACACCAGGCTTCAACCGAATGAGATCAAGCTGGGCACGAGTGGCGCACCCACCTCGATTGTCTCCATCACGTACAGCTACGGGACGACTGCCAACAACGGTAATGTACTAAGCACTAGTTATGCGGGAGGCGGACTGAGCTACACGCAGACGTTTGGCTATGATGAGTTGAATCGCCTGTCCACGTCGCAGGAGGGCGCAAGCTGGTCGCAAAGCAATTCTTATGACCGGTATGGCAATCGTTCAATTGTGGGAGGCGGGTTGAGCTTTACTGCAAGTAACAATCGCATTACCGGCGGGAGCTACGATGCAGCCGGGAACCTGCTCAACGACGGTGCTCACGCCTATACGTACGACGCTGAGAACAAGATCAGTAAAGTAGATAACGTTGCGGCATACGTTTATGACGGCGAAGGCCAGCGGGTCAGGAAGCTGGTGAATGAGAATCTTAGATTCATGTACGATATGGGTGGGCAACAGATCGCCGAATTTGACGGCGCAACCGGGGCGCTCAAGAAGGAATACATTTACAGCGCAAGCGGACTGGTTGCCACCATCGAACCCACAGCGGTCAATTCAAACGGCACGCGTTACACAACCTCGGATCACCTGGGGTCACCGCGAGTGGTGACAAACTCCAGCGCCGGCGTTGCCAGCCGTCACGATTTCATGCCTTTTGGCGAAGAGCTATACAACGGCGGCCGCACCGTCGGAATGGGCTACGGAGCCGCCGATGGCCTGCGCCAGAAGTTCACCTCCAAAGAACGGGATAATGAAACTGGCTTGGACTTCTTTGAAGCCCGTTACTACGCGAGTGTGCACGGGCGATTCACCTCACCCGACGCACCCTTCGCCGACCAATCCGCAGAAGATCCGCAGAGTTGGAATCTTTATTCCTATGTGAGGAACAACCCGCTAGTTATGGTGGATCCGACCGGAAGGTTTGGAGATTATTACAACAGGAATGGCAGCTGGGCGTACACGGACGGCATAAACGACAATAGAGTGTATGTGTTAAGCGAGACGCAAGAGGCAGATGGATCGACCAATCTATCACCCCAACTTTTGCCTATCACCCACACGGAATTTATACGAAGTGCAAACATTGTCAGACATGAGGGGGCAACCGACGACGCGGATGAATACCTCTGGATAGCACATACTTCAAATAACGAGGCAAATGCGACCAACACGACTCTCTCTAATTTGCTCCAGACCGGATTTTCAAGTGCTCCCGCAAGCGTCAAGAATACCGGGGTAGCTACTACTGACATCAGTGTCCGAGCGAATGCGGCGAGAGCGGGTATCCTTGATGCCGTAGCAGGTGGGGCGGATCCGACGGGTGGGGCGCGGCGTTGGGACGGCACGGACTTTTTAGCTTGGGGGTTGAATGGACCTTGGGGAAACCACGCTAAGTTCCGGGAGTTTGCTAGCATCCATATATCCGGCCAGATATTTAGCACCTACGAAAACGCTCAAATAGCCAGGTGGGGTAATTCGGTCACCTACTCCGGAACGCGCTACACGATTCCCGCTGCTGTGTTTACGAATGCTGCGAACTGGACCCAGAACCGTGACTTTCACTATGTGACAGGCGCCAGGAACCAGACAAGAAATTTAGTAGCGACTGGGGCAAGAGGACAAAGCGTTTTTTGGAGGTTCTAACCTATCTGTGTTTTGGAGCCTTCGGGGTGAGTGGTACTTCTCGTAGCTGAGTTGATGGGTAAATTCGCGATCCTACGCGGAATATGGGTTGACTACAGCCATAACGAAAACTTCCAGTCTTTGGGAGGATTCGCTAAATCTAAGGGATTTATGGGCGTCCGCATTCTGTTCCTATTCTTTGTTCGGTTGCTCGACCAACAGCTCGAATGATATGCGGAAACCGGATAAAGCCCCGACTCGATTGGAGACGACATGGAGTCAGTGAAACAGGACGAATCACGCGAACTTTCATCTACTTTCTTATCCCGAGCGTCAATGAGAACTCAATTGGCTATGTTAATGAAATCTCAAACATTCCTCGGAGCGTGTTTTGCAGTTATGTTATTCCTCGTAACGGTAGATTGTTCAGCAAACAAGACGGGGACGACTTTACAAAACTCGTCTGTTACGAAAATTGTTGATGAGAAGACCACCAGAACCTTAGATTGCCGCAATGCAAACGAGTACAGGCTTGTTGTGGTTGAGAATCCTAATCGAAAAAAAGATTCAGACCCTGTTATTCCTAAAGATTTGAATATTGTAGTTGGCGACGAGGTTATATCAAAAATCGAATTGCCAAAAGAATCAGAAGCTAAGAACTTTTCGCTAAACGCCGTAGAAAAAACGGAAACGGGCTTTGAAACAAAAGTTGACTGGGGCGATGGTTTGTATCACCATGAAATCCACTTCAACTTTAGGTGCAAAGAGAACAATTTCTATCTTTATGAAGTAAAGAAAGTAAGTTTCTCCACAACGGATCCTCGCAGTGGACACTTCTTGGACAAGAAAGAATCTAAAGTAACTAAAATTGAACCTAACCTGCCGATTGAAAAATTTGTAATGACTGATTATTTGTAATTCACACGTGCGAGAGTGGCGTTTGATCATGTGCTCGTTGCGTGCTTGGTGTCGCTAAAAAAGCGGTTGACGACCAACCTCTGCGGGATTAATATCCGCGCCCTTATGGCCAGGAAAGCGCGCGCCGAAGTCGAGGGAGGTCTGTATCACGTATCACGCGGGGCAATAATCGTCGGCAGATCTTTAACTCGCCGGCTGACTACCAGAAGTATCTCTCGCTGCCGGCGGTGCAGAAGGCCAGAAGCAGTGGATCTTCTTTTTTGATAGGAATGATAGAGTAATTGACAAAGCTTACAACGTTTTGTACTAGCCGGGTCTGCGGTGACTCGTCAACGCGCCCCTCCCGCCTCCTGCCTTCTGCCTCATGGATTAGTCAGCACATGTATTTCCTGCGCGACTTTTCGGAGCGCCTCATCCGATGGTAGAGCATCGGCCCAGGCGCTCATTGATATTCCCACCCGCTCGGCCAACTTATATGCAACCGCGCGCGGGCGAAATTCTTTAGCCTGAACCGCGAGATCCAGCACAGCATCGACGTACTGCTCCACTGAATGTTGCTCCGCAAGTAGTTGTCGGCCCTGTTCACCCATGCGTGCAAATCGATCTGGTTCGGCCAGGAAAGCGTTCAAATGGTCCTGGATATCCAAAGCTTCGTGCTCCGGTCTCACATGGGCCACAACGTTATCGGGAAGGCCGCCATACCACCCAACACGTGTAACCAAACTCGGCAGGCCATGCGCCCAGATGCGAAGTTGACTAATGGAAGCCTCACCCATCGTGGGATAACGTAAGTTGACAGCCAGATCAGCGTTGCCCAGCGCCACATCCAGTTCACTCTCCGACGCGAATCCCCGCAAAGTCACCTGCCGCCCCAGACCAAGCACCTGAATCTGTTTGCGTATGTGGCCTGGGTCCCAAACCTCGCCGTATATGTCCAAAAGAAATTTATCCTTTTGGGGATACTGAGCCAGGGTCTCGAGCAGCAGATCCAGACGTCGATTCCGATTGATAAAACCGAAGACAATTAAACGATACGGCTGACCATTAACGCGTATTCTTTGGGGCTGCTCCCGCGACAGAGGAGTCGGAGGCTTCGGAGAGAAAGGAAGAGGAGCATAAGCAAGCACCCATCGATTGGCCTGCTTTAACTCTTCGTAAGCTTCTCGCGTGTGCACCAGCACTCCCAGAGAATTTTCCAGCGCTAACGCAGTCAGCGGGTAGCGTTCAGTCAGAGCATGTATAGAAGTCGCTCCGTTTCTGACTGACTCGGCGGCAGCGTTCCGGCCCTCCTCGCCGTAATGATTCTCCATATGGGCCAGATAGCCATCGGTGTCTTGCCATTGCTCTCGATACAAGCTGTCAAAGAATTCGTGCAGCGAGAGATCATGGAGAATCACCGCTCCCGGTTGACGGCGAGCAACCTGCCAAATCGATCCATGAAAGAGATGGTTATTTCCGAGGTTGTAAAAATTCAGATCGCCACGATTGAGGTCCATCCATGGCATTTGTTCAAGCCGGTAACTGCGCACCTCGGCATGCTGCTCGATGGACCGATCCCACTTCGTTTGATCCGTCCACAACGTTACCTGGGCGCGCCGGCTCAGAAGCGGCAGCACGCCTGACACAAAGTCAGCAATGCCGGTTTTGGCCGGGGGCAGGGGAGAAAACCAATTTAGATTCATGCCAGCAGTTTCCTGACGACGTTGTCCCAGTGAATGTCAAAACTGTCGTAATGGGTCCGGCCTGCCTGGCCCCAGAGGCGAGCTTGCTCAGGGTTTTCCCAGAGTGTGTCGAGCGCGGCCGCCACGGCTTTCGGCGTTGGTTCGGCAATCAATCCGGTCTTTTCGTTGACGACGAATTCCAGGGGTCCGCCCGAATCAGAACAAGTGACGACTGGTTTCGACGATAGCATCGCTTCGAGAGTTACGTAGCCGTAATCCTCATCAACCGGCGGATAGATTACGCCCAGCGAGTGTGCGTAATGCTCACGTATTTCCTCATCCTTCACGTTTTCCAACCACTCCACGCGATCGCCGAGTTTGAACTTGCGCGCGATTGTCTTTAATTCATCGCTATAAGACGGGCTGTCAGGGGAACCCGCAAACCGAACGCGAACGGGATTCCGGGTTTGACCTAAGGATTCGAGGACCAGGGCCTGGCGTTTCGGGATGCAGAGCCGGCTGGGAAAGAAGAGGTAATCCTCAGCGGCGGCGCCATAGAAACTTTCAGCCCCTGGCGGAGGGTGATAAAGCGGTGCGGCATTAATGTCACAGAATCTTTTAAGCCGATCGGCCACGTTACGCGAATTAGCAAACACTGCTTTGGCCTGTGGGATGAGGTGCCGGTCGGCCTGTTGAATAGCATCACGAACCTGAGCGCCATTTGGATAGTAGATCATGTCACTCAGAGGGTGGTCCCAGAGTTCGTAGGCGGTCCGGTGCTGATGCAGAATCCAGAGGACCTTGTTTGGATGTGAAATCAGATAAGCTGGAAACTTCAGACCAATTAAAAGGTCTACCGGCGTCCCCGCGGCCTCGGTCACGTCGAGCAGGCGACACGCCAACATGTGTTCGAGAATTTGTTCAGGCGGATACCATTTGAACGGAATGGCTATAATCTCCGCTTCGTGACCTGACCGGCGGAGCGCATCTCGCAAACCCTCCGCATGGATTTCAGCGCCTCCACGTATGAAGGGTACTTGAGCAGTGGCAATGAGAATCCTCATTCAGAAACCTTCCATCCCGCGATCGCATAGTCCATTGGCCCATAGAAGAGTTCGTTGAAACGGGAAGTCAGAGCATTCTTCCCGCTAATGCGAGCGTCATCCCAGGCATGTAAATTCATAACTTCAATGCGTTGCAATCCTCGAGACGTAAGCAAAAAACTCATCAACAGGCTGGGCAAAGGGTTGCGGTGAGTTGGGTCAAAATAGAAATAATTGCTGCCGACCAAAACATTCTCGGGGTTGGGCGTTTCAAAAATCACCACGCCGCCCGGATGAAGTACCCTTACGATTTCATCGAGCAACTGCATTAAGACATCGATTTCCAGATGCTCGATAATATGAAAGCCCGTGATGGCCTTTAGACTGTTATCAGCCAGCGAGCGCAGATACTGAAGAGCGTCGCTCTCAATCACCTCGAGACCCTGGGCCCGGCAGCGGTCGAGCAACACCCTGTTCGTATCGACACCCAGGGCCCGGTAGCCTTCTTCTTTCAACAGGTCCAGCCACTCGCCCCGGCCGCATCCAAGATCGACAACAGGCATATCATCCGGCGCGGCCAGCGATTTCAGCTGGGGCAGGTAAGTTCTAAGCCGCTCTTTGATTTCGTCCTGGCTGCCACGGAAGTTATCCTCGAGCTCCGCATAAAGCGCGTCTAGTTTGTGCCGGCCCTCACCGGCAATGATTTCCAATTGTTGCCCGTCGAAAGGACCAGGCAGGCGTTTGCGCGCTTCTTCAAGAATCAGGGCCATTCGTCGTCCCTGTAACGCCAACTCGGTGCGCGTTTGCTGGAGTTGCCGGTGAACCTTTTCAATTTCCGCTTGAGTAGTATTAGTTGAGGACTCAAGTTTCGTGTTGTTTACTCCCAGTTCTTTGGTTGCGGACTCAACTGTGGCAATCCTGTCGCGCAAGTCATCGATTGAATACTCGTTAATCTTAGTGCGGATACCGTCGGTGGCAGCCACCAGCGCCGCAATCTCCGCGCGCACAGAAGACTCCAGCTGAGCGATCCAGGCACGGACTGAAGACTCGAGCTCAGCAATCTTCACGCGGGTGTCATTAGTGGACGACTCGAATAAAGATTGCTGTGCTTCAATTTGAATCCTCAGTTCCTGGCGCAGGTCACCTGCAAGTCGCCTTTGGTGCTCAGCCATGGTCTCGTGCTGCTCTGTCAGAGTCACTTGCCTTTCAGCCAGAGTCTCTTGCAGCTCTCCAAACGTCACTTGCTTTTCAGTCAGCGTCTCCTGCTGCCCTGCCAGAGTCAGTTGCTTTTCAGCGAGAGTCTCGTGCTGCTCTGCCAGAGTCTCGTGCCGCTTCATCAGTGTGGCTTCTTGATCGAGCACAGACTCTAGTTGTTGTTTCAACTGCCGGTGCTGGTCAGCTTCCAGATGTGACCTGTCTGATAACTCTGTGGTAGCGGCCGACAAGTTGGAAAGGTAGCCGGCCAGAGCGACCGTCACAGTGTCAACGTGCTCGGCAACCTCCTTAGAGTGTTCGGCAACTTTCCGGTTTTGTGCTAATGAATAAGCTTCGTATTGTCGCAGACGATGAATGAACACAGGCAAGCGTAGCAAAGCAATTCCCAGCTGGATTGGATAGCCGATAACAGGTAAGTGGCTCAGTCGACGTATAAAAGTGGGCACGGCTAAGCCCTTGATCTGGACATTTTTGATTTTGCCTTCGCTGGAAAAACGAAGGATGGCCAGGACGTCAACCTTATCGAGATGACCCTCGCGCAGGTGCTCGAGGTAATAGTTGTAGCCCGGGTGATCCGGCTCGCGTTTCAGAATCGCCCGGTATGCGGCGTTGAGAAAATCGGCGTCATGAAACTTTAATAAATCATTGAGGTGATACGCGTCATCTGTCCTGGGCTCAAAACCTGTTTGCACCTCCAGCTTTGGAGATTTCGGCAGCGAGCTTAGTTGCGAGTTGAGCGAGGCAGAATTCATTTCAGCGGACATCCACTGAGCCTGCGTGAAATTATCCTTGTTGGCAGCCGCTGCGCTGGCCGGATGGCTTTTGAAAACATTGCGGGCCATTGACTTCCGCACCTCCGCCGTCAATTCGCTGGTATTGATTTCAGGCTGAGTTAACTTGTCCATTGTGTCGTTTCAACTGAACCCAAACAAATGCGCATAGGTCTCGATGGCATTCCCCTAACCAAACTCAAAACAGGAGTAGGGCATTATACTTTTGAGTTGGCCCGGGCCCTGGCGCTCGGCACACCGTCAGATGATTTTCAGTTAGTCTCACCTTCACCCTACAGGCTCACCAGCAGGGTTGGCGAGCAGGATGCGCCGCCAAATCTGCATTTTGTTCACGCACAAGTGAGCGCAGCCGGCAAGCATTGGTGGACGATTGGACTGCCCTCGTATATTCGTCGAAATCCGCTGGCCCTGTTTCACGGAACGAACTACGATGTGCCTCTTTTGGGCGGCTGCCCTACCGTGTTAACAATCCATGATCTCGTTACACACGTTCATCCGGAAACAGTTCAAACTCGTTCAGTTCGCCGCGCGCGCTATAGATTACCAATAATGGCGCGCCGGGCAACAATGATCATCACGGCCACCAGGGCTGTTCAGCTCGAAATTTGTCAGCGATTGAAGGTTAAACCGGAAAAAGTAGTCGTAGTTAACGATGCCCCGCGTTCCCGCTTTAGACCCCTGCCGCCCGGTCAGACAATCGAAACTACAAAGCGACTCGGTATCGACAATGATTTTCTGCTTTTCGTCGGCACTATTGAGCCGCGCAAGAATCTGCTCACTTTGATACGCGCATTTGAGGACGTGCTGAAGCAAACAGACCTGCGCCCGCAACTGGTCATTGCCGGCCAGGAGGGTTGGTTAACTGATGAACTGTTTGACTATGTAAAAGGCCGCGATTTTGGCGACCGCTTGCGCTGGACCGGTTATGTTTCCGATGAAGACTTGTGCGCACTATATTCGTCGTGCCGCGCGTTCATCTACCCTTCAATCTATGAAGGCTTCGGTTTACCACCACTGGAAGCGATGGCCTGTGGTGCGCCGGTAATTAGTAGTCGCATCCCCAGCATCTCAGAAGTTCTCGGCGACGCGGCGCACCTCGTCTCTCCGTCAGATGTCGAGGAGCTCAGCCAGGGCATTATCGAGTTGTGGGAAAACTCCGCCGAGCGCCGTCGCTTATCGGAAGCCGGACTGGCACGAGCGGCGGAATTTTCCTGGGAACGCACTGCGCGGCAGACGCGCGAGGTCTACGAGGCAGCGCTGGCCAGGACAACTAAGTCTGCCTGATGGCACTCATGTTTTTTCGTGTTGGTTCGTGTGATTTCGTGGATGGAGCCTTTATTGAGCGGAAGGCTACGGCGATCCACGAAATCACGCGAAACAACACGAAAAGAGCCTGTAGATTTGATTGGTTAGAAACTCCACTGAAGAATCACAGTTTCCTCGTTTTGTTCGTGTTGGTTCGTGTGATTTCGTGGATCAGTCTTTATTTGAACGGAAGGCTACAGCGATCCACGAAATCACACGAAACAGCACGAAAAGAGCCTGTGGATTTGATGGATAGAACTACACTTGAAAAGGCTCCTGGGACCGATCAAGAAGAAAGGGCCAACCCGTTAAGGTTGGCCTTTTGCGACTAAGCTGTTGTTTGGTTTAGAAGCGGTTGCGATATTCAGGGGCCCGGATGAAGGCCAGCACCATTTCCGCATCCGACCAGTTGCCGTATTGATTCAGTTTGTCGAGCCAAAACTGATAGCCCCCTTGATCGGGATTGCGTCTCAAATAGCCGATGTACTCCATGAAAACAAACGCAGTATTAAACTCCTGGTTGTAAAAGGCCTGGCCATAGGTGGTATTGAAAACCAGGGCCCCTCCCGCTTGAGTGGTCGTGCCGTCAACAATCTTGAATACAACACTCGATCGGGTTTCTGTAGCAGGTTGAGCATTAAGACCGTTGACTAGCGCTGCGCGGTCTGTAGCGCTGGCATTGATTCCGGTGGTTGTAAACAGCAGGTCAACGAACTGCTGATTATTCAATGCATCGTACCTTGCTCTAAAGTCTGCCCGGGTGACGAACTGGTCTACGAAAGCGCGCTTATTGGCGTTGATCACATTTGGATCCAGCTGGTCATTGACCACAATGCCATTCGCGACCTGACGCATGTCGGTAATGTAGTCGCTGTAGAGTGGTCTGCATTGGCCTGAGTATCCATCCGGCAAGCTGGGACATGAAGCTTTCGGCGTGTTAGGCGCTTTTCCTAACGTTCCCCAGTAAACCCGGACCACAAATGACCCGGTGTTCTGGAACTCCGGAGAGAGGAAGAAGGCAGCGGAGGTGTTAGCTCTCTTCCGTTGAGCGCAGTCTGGAATAGTCTCACCGGCTAGGCGATTTGCCGGGTCGTTGCATTGAGCGGTCTGTGTCTCAACATTATTCTTCCAAAATGCCAGACCCGGCGCATCAGGAAAGCGGCGTAAGAAATCCACGTAGTGCTGCGAGGCGAAGAAGTCCGCATCGTCGATTGTAATCGGCACGTTAGTTCCCGGACGCAGCCGCAGCGGTTTTACTTTGATGTTGCCATAAAACAGTTCCGACGGCAGGGCGGGGTCCTCAGTAACAATTCTCAGCGTGGGTGCTTGCTGACTGAAGGCTGTGATCGCGGCAAGCGCCACGATTAAGACGATCATTAACGCGGTTTTCATTTATACTGACTCCTCGAAAGCAGCAAAACTGTGGTGGGATGAAAGGTTACTGGGAGCAAGAGGGGAGCTTCGTTTAGCTAAAAATCCAGTATCAAAAATGCTCACCCGATCCTCGTCGAGTATAGTTTTACGATAAATCTTTGTCAACATCGCTATCCCGCATTTTAGTGCTCTTTTAGAGCCTTTTCGATGATCCAGAGACCAGCCCTACATAAAGGTGAGGCCAGATGCCCCAACCTTCAGGGTGTATCGGGTAAGACGCATGAGTAATCGTCAAAGTTTGCCAAATGCGCGGGCAATTGGGCGATATTTGCAGGGGTTTAATTTTTTCGAGAAATACGTTCAGGGACAGTGGGAGGGGCAGCTCTACGTCGAGACGCATGCACGTAGATTCCATGAAACCCTGCGTCTATTGCCGGACCTCGGACCGGATGCCCGCGTCCTGGAACTTGGGGCCATACCTTACTACCTCACTATTCTTCTCAGAAAATTTGCCGGGCTCAATGTGGATCCGGTAAGTTTTTTCGAATTCGAAACGGCAGAGCGGATAACCCACCGGGTGGAAAACGTCGAGAACCAGGAGCGATATGATTTTGATTACGCTCCACTCAATGTTGAGAGGGATGTCTTTCCATTTGATGACGAAACCTACGACCTGGTTCTATGCTGCGAACTGCTTGAGCATCTGCTCATTAACCCCAGCCACATGCTCTACGAGATCCATCGCGTTCTAAAACCTAAAGGACTTCTGCTGCTGAGTACGCCAAATGTCCTGCGCTGGGGAAATGTTTTTTCTCTTTTGCAGGGCCGCAATATCAACGACTGCTATCACGGCAACGGCGTTTATGGACGGCATAACCGGGAATACTCCATGCTTGAAGTGTCTCAATTATTGGAGGCCAATGGCTTCGCAATCGAGTGGATCGGAACCCGTTCGGTTTATGGTCCGGAGTCGCTCAATAAGCTCCCCTTGCTGGGCAACCGGCGTGACAATATCTTCGCCCTCGCCAGGTCCGTTGATGGTCCACGCAAGGCATTCCCTTCGAACCTTTACTCGCTAATGGACGAGTTTCGAAACGTGGTAAGGCCGTCATTTCGTATGGGGTTTAATGAAGTGGGCCAGATCGGCAGCGGGTGGCATGATTTTGAGTTTGGGGCGCCGGGATTTCGCTGGACCGCCAGGGAGGCCGAATTCTTTTTGAAGAATTCAGGTAATAGAAAGATCAAGCTTCAGGCACGTTCCGACCACCCAAAAGCTGCCACAGGGTTGGTCACAATTACTTTGGAAGTCAATGGCCGCAAATTGAAAGAGGTTAAGCTGAGGGATCATTCCTGGCACGACCTGACGTTTGATCTTGAGGACGAAGAGGCGGAAGGAATTCTGCGTTGCCGGATTCAGGTTTCCCAAACATGGGTGCCGAAGCTTGAAACTAATGCAAACGATTCGCGAGAGTTGGGTATTGCGGTTAGCAGGATCTGGCTTGAATAGTTTGCCTGGGTTAGATTGAGGGTATATGAACGAGACAGCCGAGGGCCTGCCTTTCCTGATCATCATGCCGGTCTTTAATGATTGGAGTGCCCTTGATCCGTTGTTGCGACAGCTTGACGAGGAACTGTCTCGGCAGAATCTGGAAGCAGAAATCCTCGTGATAGACGATGGTTCGACCATCAAGGCGCCGGCTCATCTGGGTGCCGCCGGATTCAAGCGGATCGCCAGGATTGAGATCCTTCGACTGAGACGTAACCTGGGTCATCAAAGAGCAATCGCCATCGCCCTGGCGCACATTGAAGAAAAAGTGCCCTGCCAGGCGGTCGTGGTAATGGATGCCGACGGCGAAGACAAGCCCGAAGACGCGATCAAGCTGATCGAAGAATACCGGCGCGGCGACCAGGAAAAAGTAATTTTCGCGCAGCGGGTGAAGCGATCCGAGAACCTTCTCTTCCGAGTCTCCTATTTCATCTACAAACGGCTCTACAAAGCGCTTACAGGACAGGAGATCAGGATCGGCAATTTCAGTCTTATTCCACGCCAACTGCTCACTCAAATCGTGGTAGTCTCGGAGATCTGGAACCATTATTCCTCCGGTATCCTGAAAGCCAGAATCCCTCATCGATACATTCCAACTGACCGCAGTAGTCGCCTGGCCGGAAGCTCGCGGATGAACTATGTGCAACTTGCTGTACACGGTCTCAGCGCAATCTCTATCTACGGAGATGTGATAGGGGTGAGGGCGCTGATGGCTACCGTGATGCTCGCTTTCATCAGCGTAGTTTTGATCATCATTGCCATCGTGGTGAGAAGTCTGACGGACCTGGCGATCCCGGGCTGGGCGACTTATGTGATAGGACTATCGTTCATCATCCTGCTGCAGTCCATCACCATCTCTTTTTCTTTCGTCTTTCTGATCTTGAATGGAAGGAATAATTACAGCTTCCTGCCCCAGCGCGATTACCACTACTTCATTCTTGACGTGCGGCGCGTCTTTCCCGAGTAATGTCTAATCTTTCCTATAAAGGTACTGAGCTTGAGTTATTCGAGAGGGCGGAAAACTGGAAAGCTTATTACCAGGATTTGATCCAGGAATATTTAGGCCCGGAGGTTCTGGAAGTGGGCGCCGGCATCGGTGCGACTACCCGCGTTCTATGTAGCCGGAAGCACAATCGATGGGTCTGCCTTGAACCCGATCCGGGGATGGGAGAACAGTTAGAAACCCTGATCGTTAATCAGGATCTCCCATCAATCTGTCAGGTCAAGGTTGGACTCGCGGCAGATCTTCAGGATGAAGACAATTTCGATTCGATTATCTATATAGATGTCCTGGAACACATCGAGGACGATCGAAAAGAACTGGAATCATCGTGCTCGCATTTGAAACCGGGGGGATTTCTGGTGGTGTTATCGCCGGCGCATCAGTGGTTATATACACCGTTCGATGAAGCGATAGGTCACCATCGCCGTTACAACAAGAAAACTCTGTCGGAGGTGGTGCCCGCGGGTCTTGAGCGGATTGACTTGAAGTATCTGGATAGTGTGGGTGCGATTGCCTCGTTAGGCAACAGGTTGGTATTAAAGAGCAGGATGCCAAACGCGAAACAACTCGCTATCTGGGACAAGCTGATGATCCCTTTGTCGAAACTGATCGACCCGCTGCTTGGCTACCGGGCCGGCAAATCTGTGCTTGGAGTGTGGAGGAAAGTAGTTCGGCCGCCACCAGTCTCTGTTAAGGGGCAGTGTCTCTAGTGTGGAAAATCTCTTGGCGGACCTTTGCGGCTCTTTGCGTACTTTGCGGTAAAAAGCTTTTAAAACAATTAACCGCAAAGAGCGCCAAGAACGCAAAGATCACGCAAAGAGTTGAACTTCGACCCTCAGATTATTGCACCTCTTCCAAACGGAAATTCAGCACTTTGAAGACCAGTGACCGTTTGTCCAACGGCGCATACACTTGCTTCGCATCGCAGGCGAAATGAATTACGTGACGGCCCGGCGGCAAAGAGATCGTTTTTGAATAGGGAATCGGGTTCACATTTATCTTCAGCTTCTCCGCGAGCAAATCTCCCGAGAGCGAAAGATTGGCAAAGTCTGGGTAACCGGTGGCTATGGCCATATCCACTTTGATTTTTCTTTGCTCGTCGAGAGTGTTGTTAATGACCAGGTCTCCCGCAGCCCCCGACCAGCGCCAGTTGATCTCAGCTGCACTTTCCAGATCCGAGAATCCTCCGGTCCACTCTATCCCCAGAGGGTGTAGAGTACTTTTACGTTTCTGCGCCATTTGCCCGCCGAATTTCTGCGCCACCTTGCTGTTGTACGGGCCCAGGTCAAAGAACGACATTTGTTTATTTGCGCTGACCAGCGGCTCGATGTTTAGAACGCCGCGCAGTTTACCTTCCAGTTCAGTTGCCTGGTCGGCATAACCTTTACGGTCCACGTAGATCCCGCTAAAGCCGGCGAGCGAAAGTGTTTCCACAAGTTGGTCCGCGGGCAGATTCGCTGTCGTCATTTGCCAGCGCGAGGTGGCCTTGTCCTTGATGGCTCCGTAGCTCCAGCGCAGATTCCGGGAATGCAGATATGGTCTGAATTCCTCGTAATCCTGCATTTGGTTAACTGCCGGGCTCTCCGGAAATTGAACGTAAGGCAACTGAAAGATCATGACGCCGGCGGGCACTGTCGACTCGATGCGCTTAACGAAATCTGTGTCGTTCGCGTTCTCAGCTTTGAAGCCGGCGTAGTCGGGCACGAAGAATATGTTCCTGGCTGTCTGATCAAAGATGCCCAGAAGCAGAATGATTCCGAGAGAGGCATGGAAGATGGTTTCGGACCGTGGAGTGTCGAATCGGCGGCGAATGTTTTCCAGCAGCAAAACCACCGCGAACAAGGCAAAGAAAGCAAGATAGATGCTGATCCGGTTGTAGCTTCTCATCTGCGGCGAGATCAGCAGGGCAAACAGGGAAGCGAAACCACCAATGGTTGCCAGTAAGACGCCGGTGATGTTGAGCAGGCTTAGGTGACTCAACAGTGTACCCGGTTCATCGTCTGCCGGGATCTGGCCCGCGGGAGGTTTCCAAAAGAAAAGCCATCCCAGTAACGCGAAGAATCCGATGCTTCCCATAACGCCCAGCGTCGCGTTGCTGTTCTCGTTAACCAGTGGGGTCGAGCTGTTGTATTTCTGCTTTAGCCGGGCCAGGGCGGGGATCCGGTGACCATCGATGGGCAGTAGCAATTGAGTGATCTTGAGTCCATAGATCTCTGCTTCGCCGGTGCCGCGTTTTACTGTTTGGCTTTCTCCCTGACTCGATATGTAAATCATGTTCGGGAGAATATTGATAAGGAACCCCGCAAACACTACCGCGGTCAGCATCAGGGCAATCTTCAGATGACGAAGGTTTTTTGCGTAGATGCTGCCGGCTACCCCGGCCACCAGAAGAAAGAAACAGGCGAAAAACGCGTAATATCCCAACCCGCCGGAAGCCACCAGCAAACAGATGACGATGCTCGCGATGAGTGGCTTGCGGCGCAGATCCAGTCGCAGGCCCCTCTTTTTATCGTCGCCCTGGCTGGGCGCCAGTTTTCCTGAAAAGACCCAGAGGATCACCATCACGATGAGGGGAACTATGTAATAGCCTGCCAGAACAAGGTGATGTTGATTCCGAAAGAAGTGATAAGGCAGAAACGTGTAGAGCAGGCTCCCCAGAACGGCGATTAAGTAAGAAATTCTGAAGTGTCGAAAAACATATAGACTCGAAATCGTGGTCAGAGGGAAGGTGAGCAGGAAATAGAAGTTAAAGATTAACGCGTAGTCGCTGGTGAAGATTGAAAAGAATTTGATTATCAGGAAATGCAGGTTGTCGGCCATCGGGAAGTAAAACACATCTGCCCCTCCCGGCATGCCGATCAAATTGTTGCGCAGGTACCATCCATTATCGATGATGCCTTTGATCACCATCCCGTGAAACAATGCGTCGCCGCCATATTCGAATGGGATTCTGGGGCTGGCGTTCCAGAGTTTCATTACGAAAACGAGGATTACGAGGCATAAAAAAACAGCCGCGGCGTATTCGCCAATGGTTCTAAGTTTGCTATTACCCATGATTGTTTTATTTGAAAGGTGCAGGCTGATGTTGGTTTCTACGGGTAGGCCTCAATATTACAGACAGCTATTGAAAGCTGTCGATCGTCCCCGCTGGCCGGGTTACAAGCGTGCGGCTGCCAGGTGCGGTCAGCACGTATCTCCAACTCAAATGTTTTGTTTGCTCCATTGAAAGTTTCGGTCAGGTTCTCCGAAACTTCGATTTCCAATTCCAGCCATCCGTAGCTGAAAAGTGAAATGGCGGCTACTCGTTTGCCGTTTAATAAAAACTCCAATCCCAGCGGACTCGAGCCAAGGTCCGGCATATGGGTAGTCATGTCAAAAGTCAATTTTGAGAGCGACGCGGCTTCAAATCGAATGCCAGCGCGCTGGCCCATCCACCGTGCCACGGGCGGCAAATCATTAGCCGCGTACCATCCGCTATCGAAGTCGGCGCGTGATGACCTGTCGAGACGGATATTCTGTGAAGGAAGAAGCCCGGTCGCCGCGCGAAACAAATCGCTGCGATCACGGTGAGCATTGTAAAAGGGACCAAGCGGCGCCGCGGACGCTTTCAGAAACATGTACAGGCCGCTTTTCGGCAGTTTGATTCCGAGATCGGAAATCTTTCCGAAGACGTAGCCCATCGCCATATCAAAGGCCCGGCGCTCGGTAAAAGAGAGGCCGCGAAGGTAATTCAGAAAATCTGCCTCAAAAGGCACGCCGTATTCGTCCGCCTGTTTTAGAAATTCAGTGCTGCTGAGGCAAAGAGTATAACGAGGCTCGGTTTGGACATGGGAAAAGAAGGTCCGGAAACGGGAGGCGTGTTCATCGTCATCTTCCAACCCGATGTGCCCATCGATATTCACAAAGTGTCGCAACCGTTCTGCACTCATCTTGTCGTAGTCCTGATGAAGCTCTCGATCGAGGCATTCAATGCCGTGCATGGTTACCCCATCTGGCCGTAACACACGTTTGATTTCGGCGAGGACCCGATCTTTATCGTCAAAGGCCACGTGGCCCATGACATCAAGACTGACTACATAATCGAAAGACGAATCAGGAAAGGGCAGGGCGGTAAAAGTGGCCACGCACGCATGGTCGTAGCCATTGCGGCCGGCAGCGGCGAGAAGTTCCGGTGAGAGATCAATGCCCGTCAAAGTGACGCCCTTGCGTTTTAGCAACGCCAGCATTCCTTCACCACAACCGAGATCGAGCACAGACGATCCCCGACGCACGTTGTCGTAAACCCACATGGTTCGCGCAAACTGTATGTCGAAACGATTGATGTTGTCGAAAAATGCGGCATCGAGTACGCCGCCGGTGAAGAATCGATCACGGTAATATCCCGCCACATCATCGATCCCGGCAACGTCGTAAAGGTTAGACACTTTGCTTGAAGATACCAACGTGATCCTCAGAATGCAGAGCAAGCTTCCACCGGTTATTGTCTAAAATCAAAAAAGAAGTCAACGATCCACTAAATCACACGAAACAACACCAAGTTCTTCTTCGTGAAACTTCGTGTCATTTCGTGGATCGTTTTTCCGAGTAAAAACACAAAACCTGACAGAACTGTGCTCCTGGAGGGCAGACGCTCACAGGATGTCGCGGCTGCCGGCAATCTCACGTCCCACTGTCTTGACGTCACGTTGGTCGGCGCTCATCTCGTCAATACGATTTGCCAATTCCTCAACGCGTAACTGTGTGCTTCGCTTGGCGCGGTCAGCTATGACTCCCGCCTCGCTGATCTCGAGCGCCAACTGTTTGAAACAGACGCGCTGCTCGTTGAGGAGAAGTTCGATGCCTTTCTGATGTTCAGTTCGGATCTCGGTTATCTTTTCGGTCAGCAGCGCTTCGAACCGGCTTTCGATTAGGGCCTGGCGCGACTCCAGCTCGGTTAACCGCGATTCAAGTTGCGCCTTCGAAGCCAAACTTAGATCAAGTTCATTTTCCAGGCTCGCCAGACGCTCCTCGTATGCCCCCAGTATCGCCAGTGAGTTGTTCAGCGCGCTATTGACGGAAGCATTGAAATTTACCTGTTCCCAGGTGTACCAATGAGTGGCCCGTTTCAGCTGTCGCTTTATCCACAACTCAAGGCGCGCCATCAAACCCGTGCGATAAGTTGTCACGGGAGGCAATTGATCATGCGTGCGGGCGGTGATGGTTAAGCTTGTCTGGAGCCGAGACAGGGATCTCTCCGAATTGTCCTGCCACGAAGGATCAGACTGCTGCGCCGCGCCTTCGCGGGCTCGTTCCCGAATACTTCGCATTAGATCTTCAATCTTGATGTCAGCCATGGAATGCGCTTATAGCCTCCGCTACCTGCGCTTCGGCGTTGGATTCAAGCCGGCGCACGTTAGCGCTGGCATTAAGATTTATCAATCCTTCTATCAAAATCGAGCTGGTCACACGAAAAAACAAGGCACCATCCAGCCAGTCGTAACCAATGCCTTCCTCAAAGATCGCGCTGCTATGCGCCGCACACGAAATAGAATAGGTATCCGTGCCCAGCCAGCATTCAAATGAGAAGGCAACCTCAACCAACTCACCCTTTGCCACTTCCCCCAGACTGAGTTGTTGTTGCTCTGTATTGGTGCCGTAGACCTGAACACCATGACGGTTGCGTATCAAAAACCCAAACACGGGGTTCTTTATATCCTTATGAAAAAGCACCCGTATGCGTACTGAAACGGGAACACCTGTTTCGACAATCTCCACGCGGGAGTGGGTGGCGTCGAGCAGTTCTATGCTTACAACTTCCGCGCTGCCATCACCGTGTCGATATGTGTATGACAACGGAAGATATTTTGGCTTTCCATCTGATGAGCTTTCCCCCGCTGACGCCGGGTCATCGGATTGCTCCGCTTCGAACGCCTCTTCACGTTCCATGATCAACTTCTGGTAACGGTTTAGAACATCCACCGGTTTGCCATCTGCCACCATCCGTCCGGCGTTGAGGAGTATGGCACGTGAACACAAATACCTGATGGCGGCGGGATCATGCGAAACGAAGAAGATAGTCACTCCACTCTCCTTCAGCTCCTTGATGCGTCTCATGCAACGGTGCTGGAAAACCGCGTCACCTACGGCCAGCGCTTCGTCGATAATAAGTATCTGCGGGGAAGCACTAATTGCCACTGAGAACGCGAGACGAACATACATCCCACTCGAATAGGTTTTGACCGGCTGATGAATGAACGGACCTATCTCAGCAAACCGTTCGATTTCGGGCAGCAGGGCTTCGGTCTCGCTGCGCGAAAATCCCATCAATGCGGCGTTCATGAAAATGTTTTCAATTCCGGTGAATTCGCTATTGAAACCAGCGCCCAACTCAAGCAGACCGGCGATACGGCCTTCGTGCCAGACAGTGCCGTGGGTGGGCTCGAGCGTCCCCGTCATGATCTGGAGCAGAGTCGATTTTCCACTTCCGTTAGGGCCGATAATGCCCGTGGCGGTGCCGGCTTCAATCTCAAAACTGATCTCTTTGAGGGCCCAGAATTCGCGATGACGTTTCCAGTGGCCGCGGGTGAGCATTTCCCTGAGCCGATCATTCGGCCGTTCATAAATGCGATACCGTTTTGAAACGCTTTCGACGCGCAGTGCTTTGCTCATTCTCGCAAAACGATAACTGTTCTGGGCTAGGCGGTAAAGTCCGGGGAAACAGTGCCGAAAAGCGGTTAAGTCACACGGCTTCAGATGCTTGATGGGGTGGATGCTTGCGGTTAGGCAGATCTCTGCGTAAAATGTCGGTTCTTTTAACGCCGGGTGCCGATAAAGAATCTTTTTCGCCCGCGCATTGCTGCTGCTCGATCCCCGGGGGCATCTAATCCGCTCTTATCTGCGTCTTTATTTCGGAGGAATTTTGTGAAGCAAGGTTTTCGTTATCAGTGCGCTATTGCTGCGTTTATGCTCGTCTTTGGTGCATTTTCATATGCGTCGGGGCAAATACCAAGCGCCACACCGGATCCGTTAATAACCCAATTAACATCGAGTCCCTCCGGTTTTAACTCTTACGCTAGCGACATCAGTGCGAATGGCCGGTTTGTTGTTTTTGAGTCGAACGGAGATGTGGCAACCCAGAATCGAAATAATGCCGATGGTAATCGCGAAATCTTCCTGATTGATTACGCTCAGCGTCGAATCTTTCAATTAACGAACACCAAAAACGTGGCGAAGGTGCTGCCAACGCCAAGTCCGACACCTACACCAAGTCCAACTCCTACTCCGAGTCCAACACCCACGCCGGCGCCGACCCCTGCGGATCCCACTCAGATACAGATCGAGATTAGTAACAACCGCCCGGTGATTAGTTTTGAGCCTGAGCTTGTGGGTGGTAAGCGCGTTTTTACTATCGCGTTTAGTTCTAACGCTCCGGATCCAAAGAACTTTGATGGAACATCCAGTACCGCTCTGGCTGCTGACGCCAATCAGGAAATCTGGATTTATCAATTGCCCGAGGTTGGCGACATAGATTTGTCACTCGGGGACGAAGTCGCATTTCAAGATCTCTCCGCTGGTCAATTCAGGCAGATAACAAATACATCAGCGAGCCGTGTTCCCACTCCCGGCGGCACTACTACCGATAACATATTGCCGTTCGTAGCCGATGACAATCGCGAGCCAGCGATTAGTGACAAGGGAGATATCATTGCTTTCATATCAACTCGGGCTTTTCCGGGGACCAGCAATTCGGATGGCAATCCTGAACTCTTCTTTGCTTCGCGGCAAACACCAAACTGGAGTTCATTTGCAATTGCTCAAGGGACCAACACACAGGATCTGACTGTCAACCAGAGAGTTTTTTCGAGTCTCCAGCAGAATCCATCTCTATCGGCGAACGGCACCCGAGTCGCATTCCTTTCCAGCGCGAATCTGGCGACTAATAACGATGACTATGCAAATGGTCATGGTAATGCAGAAGTCTACGTTGCGGATTTTACCGGTTCGGGGCTAACCAATATTCGTCAGGTGACGAGGACCAAAAATGATACCACTGGAGTCACAGTCAATTTACTAAGTCCGGGCCGTCGTCTCAGTCGTGACGGAGCATTAATCGCTTTGGAATCGCTGGCAGAGGATCCCAAAGCCAATAGCTCAACAAACAAGGCTACCTATGGAACCTTTGTTTATAACGTGTCCGGCGACAGTTTTTCACAGATTGGGCCACGCGGCGCAGACACTTCCGGTGACATCATTCGTTTCCCCGCGTTCACCGATTACAACGGTCTAGGGGCGCCCTCGACACTCGTATTTGCTTCAGCATTAAACTTCAAAACCGACGGCACCTTTCCAGCAGCAGCTGATGCGGCTACGGGCTTGAATCCATCTAATCAGCCGCAGCTCTTTGCTACCCAACTTCCGGCAAGCTCCGCAAACAGCTTTACCCGGCTGACGAAGAATCCCGTGGGAGGTTTTGCCGGCATTCGCCCGTTGACGACCCAAACGCGAAGGCGAATTGTGTTTAGTTTCGCCGGGACCGATCTTGGATCCGGCAACCTCGATTTCTCTTCCGAGGTCTTTTACCTGTTAACTCCGCCAGTAAACCTGGAATCGCCCGCGGTGCTTTCATTCTTTGGCGGTGCCAGTAACTATCCGGTAGCAGAAGCGACGCCCACGCCCAGTCCTACTCCTTCGCCTACTCCGACTCCCACGCCGGGCGCGGTGGCAATCGGACTGGCGCCGGGAGAGTTGAGCATTGTCAGATCTACCGTGGCGCTTGCGCCGGTAAACAAGCCTGCCGGAAGTGGCCCGGGAACTGGTTCAGAAACTGATCGCAGACCGATACTTCCAGTAGAACTGGCAGGAGTGTCTGTGTCAGTAAATGGCGCAGCGGCGGGTCTCTATTTTGTGGGCAGCTCGCCGAGCGAGATCGACTTTGTAATGCCGGTTTCGTTGACAACGGGAGTGGCCACTGTGGTTGTCAACAACAATGGAACGGTCTTTCGCGGCTTCGTACAGATTGTACCGGCGCAACCCGACATCTTTACATTGCCCTTTGGTCCCGGCGGCACTGCGGTGGTGTGTAATGTGACGAATCCCATGGCACCCAATTGTGTGGGCCCCTTCAGTGTGACGTCGCCGGATGGTACCGGCACGCTGGTGCCTACCGTATTGGATATTTATTTGACTGGAGTTCGAAGTGTCGCGGCCGCCGAGGCGAAAGTTACGATTGGCACCAAAGATATTACGCCCACGAACGTTCGTCCAAATACGAACATGTTTGGCTACGATTTAATGACTATAACGCTGCCAGCAGACTTAGCCGGGGCGGGAACTGTTCCCGTGGTTGTCACTGTCACAAAGACCAACGGGACGTTCGCCAGCAGACCGGTTGATACTGCCCCTAAAATCACCATCAACTGAGATAGCTTAGAGCTGGGTTAGCCTCTCTGAATGCCAGAACCCGCATGTCAAGACGTGCGGGTTTCTTTTCAATTGGACCGCTGGCGGCCCCCAAAGCTGAGCCTCCCCTCGTGGTAGTTTCCAGCGCACTCTCCGTGGGGTCTCTGGGTGAATATTCCCCAGGAAAAGCCGGCCAGAGTTTAAAACGGGGCGGACAGGAGCTCTTAACCCAGGTGCTCCCAGTGCGGCTAACTCTGGACGCTCCCAAAAGGCCTTTATCGTGCTACTATCGTCGGGCTGGGGTTCGCCCCCAGTTCTGGCTAAAAGATCACCAACGCTGTTCCCTTTAGAATTCTCGCGGTTCTCACTAATGCGACGGGCAAATGCAATCCTGGCGTTACTGGCGATGTTGGCCTTTGGCACGCCTATCCAGCCGTCTTCATTTGAACCATCCGCCTCTCCGGAATTACAGATAAAGTGGAAAACAAAGACCATCCAGATCGCTCTTTCAACTTCGTTGACGCTATCTTCAGCGAGTATCACACCTGAAAGCGACGTGATTGGGGCTGTCGAGCGAGCGCTTAACACCTGGTCCAAAGCCGCGAATATCACGTTTGAAGTAGTTTCTTCGAAAAAGCAGTCTATTAGTCCCGCCAGCCGGGGTGACGGCATTAATTTGATCACGATCGCTCCGACGGCTGAAAACCTTGCCATCTTCGCTGAAGGAAACAATGCGGCGCGTACTCGCGTCTTCTATGACCCGGCAACCGGAGAGATCAGCGAAGCAGATATCGTCATTAATCCTTATCCGTATTCGCCTGAGGGCGTGCCTCTTCAGTTTTCCACAGACGGCACTTCCGGTACGTACGATCTTGAGTCTACCTTTGCACATGAGATTGGACATCTGCTGGGCTTAAGCCACTCAGGTGTCATCGCCTCCACGATGCAGGCATCACAGGGACTCAATGGCACGTATGGCCTGCCAGCGCTCACTGAGCGCACGCTGAGCGAAGCCGACATGATTGCAGTCCGCGGCGTCTATGGACAGTGTGAGAACTCGGGCTCAATTGAAGGAAGAATCCAGAACAGCAGCGACGGAAAGTTGTTCCCGGTTATTGCTGCCCAGGTTTGGCTTGAAGACCTGAGCGTTGGTCGCGTGGTTGCCAGTAGTCAGACGACCACGGAAGGCAAATTTAATATTGGTTGCCTCCCGGCCGGTGACTACAGAGTAATGGCCAGGTATCTTGACCGGCAGTTCCTTGAACCGGGCGCAGTCGCGCGTGATTCCAGGCCAGCCGGGCGACTGCGAGCTTTTCGTAGTGTTGAGATCAGTGGCCAGTTGCACGTAGCTGCCGGCAAGGTTGCTTCCCTGAACTATGATCTCGTACCACCGCAAAATTCAGCGCCGACTCTTAACCCGCGCTTCCTGGGATTAAACTCCGAGCTGTCAACTTCGCCGCTTCCCGCTGAAGCAGGCACGAAGATTACGCTCTACGTCGGAGGTGACGGAGTTGATCAGGTGCCGGGCAGCGGTCTGTCTGTGAGTTCGCCTTTCATCACCGTAGACCCGGCAAGTCTGACGCTGCAAGAATTTCATGATTCAACTCCGGTTATTAGTTTCGAGGTGACGTTGGCGCCGAATGCGCCGGCGGGGGATTACAGCATCCGGCTCCAGTCAAACTCGGGTGAAATCGCATATCTCGCCGGAGGCATAACGATAAGTCCCCGACAATAGATTTGTAACGGCAGGTCAGGACCGCCCCGGAGCGCGGCTGGCCAGGTGACTTGCGGATTGAACAGATCAGCAACCCGCTAACGCAGGTGGTTCTGACAAAATCCCATTGTTGGACCATCAGCTTCTCGTTATCAGCTATTTTCCCCAACATTAATTTGCACTTGACCGGAATCGGCGTTTCTGTGCCGAAGTGGTAAAGTTCCAGCTCCACGAGCGACAGGATCGACTCAGTCTTCCATTATGAAGCGCAAGTTACTCGAGTATTTGAGATGTCCTTCGTGCGTTAATAAAATCGCTTTGGAGTCAGAAACCGGAGTCGAAGGCGCTGAGGTTATCGAGGGCCAGCTCGCTTGCGAGGCTTGCGAGCGCAGGTTTCCGATAATCCGCGGTGTTCCCCGCTTCGCAGCCACTGAAAACCTGGAACCTGACAAGGCCGCTACAGCCGAAAACTTTGGCTGGCAGTGGCAACATTTCACTCATAGCGACAACCTCTACGCGGATCAATTTCTCGGCTGGATAGCGCCGGTCGTTCCCGGGTTTTTCGAGGGCAAGGTTGTGCTCGAAGGCGGATGCGGAAAAGGCAGACACACTTTACTGGCTGCAAGTTGGGGCGCCCGCGAGGTAATCGGCGTCGATCTAAGCGCGGCAGTAGAAACAGCTTTTGCTGCTACCCGCCATCTTGAAAATGTGCACATCGTTCAGGCAGACATTTACCGTCTGCCGTTTGCCCGGGTGTTTGACTATGCCTTCTCTATCGGAGTGCTGCATCATCTGCCGGATCCGCGCGCAGGCTTTCGGTCGCTGGCCTCAAAAGTTAAGAACCTGGGCCATGTTTCTGCATGGGTCTATGGAGCGGAGAACAATGAATGGATCACGCGCGCCGTCAACCCGCTGCGTGAAAAGTTTAGTTCGCGCGTTGATCGCCGGGCCCTGTTGCATCTTTCGAAGCTGCCGACTGCGGTCATGTACCTGGCAACGAAGTTGGTTTATGGCCCGCTCAATCGCAGCGCAACCGGCTCAGCGTTTGCGCAGCATCTTTTCTATAACGACTACCTGAGCGCGATTTCGAAGTTTGGCTGGCGCGAGCAACACACGATTGTTTTCGATCATTTAGTGGCGCCCACGTCGCATTACATACGCCGGGAAGAGTTTGAAGAATGGTGGCGTGACATTCAGGCAACGGATGTCACTATCGGTTGGCACAACAAGAACAGCTGGCGTGGGTTTGGAAAGATCCCCAATTCATGATTTCTGCTCAAACAGCCCGGCGCGCGGTCTGGCGGCCTCTGTGGGAACTGCCCGGCCGCGCTGAACTAATCATCTCGCTGGCCCGCCGCGAGTTGGTGGCGCGTTACAAAGGCTCAGTACTTGGGATCGTTTGGGCGCTGCTGACCCCGGTTGTGATGATTGCAATTTTTACTTTCATTTTTGCCGAGATCTTTGGCGCTCGCTTCGGGGTCAGCCGTTCTCCCTGGGACTATGCACTCTACCTCTTTTGCGGATTGTTGCCATGGACCATGTTTCAGGAAACAGTGCAACAGTCGGCGACTGTTATTGTCACGCATGCCAATCTCGTGAAGCGGGTGGTCTTCCCTTTGGAAACTCTACCGCTGGCCCTGACGCTGACATCGCTCGCCAACCAGCTGTTTGGAACTCTCGCGCTCTTGATTGCCATCCTGGTCATCCGCCACGAGCTGCATGTCTCGCTACTTTGGTTGCCGGTGTTGCTCATTCCGCAATTGATACTCACGATGGGCGCAGCCTGGTTGATAGCATCGCTTGGTGTGTTCCTCCGCGATACCGCGCAGGGGATTGCGCTGCTGCTGATGGCCTGGATGTTTTTGACTCCGATTATCTATCCCGAGTCGGCTGTGCCCGAGCGCTATCGTTCCTTCATTAACGCCAACCCTTTCACGGCTCTGGTCCGCAGTTACCGCCGCATTCTTCTCGAAGGCACCGCGCCCGATTGGCCCAGTCTGGCCTACTTCGCGGCCTGGTCCCTGGTGCTATTTGGTTTCGGTTACTGGTGGTTTGCCAAGAGCCGCCGAAACTTTGCCGACGTGATTTAAACCTCCACCGGATTGGTCCACGGACACCTTGAGCATCGGAGTCTTTCGCCGGACAGGCACTGTCCAGAGATAGATCGTGCGGTAAAGCTTGCCCCAGGGGACCCGGACAGTTTGCTCCGGTTTCCAATTACCCATCAGAAAATCGTGAGAGAGGATGCGCGACCCGGGTCGCAATTCACTGAGCAGCTTCGGACGTAACAGGACGTTTAACTTTTCAGACAAGTAGAGTGTGACAATTGTTGCCTCGCTATAGTTGACGCGGAACATATCTTCATTGCGAAAGCGAACCAGGTGCGAGAGGTTTGCTTCCCGCGCTTTCCCCTCGGCCTCAGCAACCAGTTTTGGATCTATCTCAATCCCGACGGCACGAATGCCATATTGCATCGCGGCTGCGATCGGGATACGGCCATCGCCGCTGCCAAGGTCGTAGAGCACGTCACCTTTCTTGATTTTTGCCATGCGCAACATCTCGGCAACAGTTTCCGGCGGAGTTGGATAGTAGATAACATCGGGCTTGCGCAGGCGCTTCTTTTGCTGCGGACGTTGAAGACTTAATCCGTTTGCCTTTGCAACACGAATTTCCCTGACGTGAATCGTCCCGGTAACTCCCGTTGAATCGGCAAAAGCCACGGATAGGAAAACAAGCAAAGCGAGGATCAATTTTAGGAGTGGGCCCATTCGCCAGAGAGTTTTCATAGTATGAGTATAAACACCTCGCCGTTACGTTGCTGAATTATTGGCACCGTCATAACTTGGGTTTCTCTGTGCATCCTCGGTGTTCTCTGTGCCTCTGTGGTGGATTTAATGCTGAGAAAGGCCTACCACAGAGACACAGAGAACGCAGAGGATGCACAGAGAAGTTTTTCAACTTATAGCACTACTCACGGGAAGATTGCCTGGTCCCTTTAGAGGTAACCTCTGACAGCACTACAACAATTCCCATCAACCACCAAAAAACGAGCATAACTTCCTCGTCACCAAAGTTGTAATTAACAAGTGAACTGGCAAAGACTCCTGCCACGGCGCCGCAGGCTCCCAGCAGGATCCCATACGCATTAGTATCAATGCTTTCGCGCCGAGCTTTTTCGGCCCGCGATGCTTTGAGCCAGAACACGGCCATGATCCAAAGCCAACAGATCATTGCCGGCAAGCCCCTCTCGAAAGCGAATTGCAGGGGCGTTGAATGCATGTGAATCATGTCTCTGCCAGGGAAACCCCATTCCGTCCAGTGCAAATGAAGTGAATCCATTCCGTGACCGAAAAGCGGATGAAGCATCACGCGCTTAAATCCGACGGTGGCAACCTGACGCCGCAGGGACGAGCTGGGATCTTGCAACCATAACGCATTTCCCGCGCGCGTTTTGTAGACCACTAACGCCCCAAAAACCAACACCAGCAACACAACCGCAATGCTCAACACTCTGGCGCCTCGCCGAAGCGCACGAAAAGTGATTACACAAACTCCCACCGCCAGAGCCACCAGGGCAGTTCGCATCGCCGTCAAGGCAATTCCCACAGCGAGCAGCATTGCAGCGGCAAATGCCAGCCTGGACCAGCGATTCAAACCTTGGCTTCTATAGTTTGCCAGAGCCAATCCGAATGCCAGTTGCGCAAGAATCTGGAGAATCTCAGAAAACGTTCCGTAGTGGGGTGTCCAGCCCGAAGCACGAAATCGGTGCGACGCTCCGCCGCCAATAACGCCGGATGGTGAGGAGCGCTGCTTGATTGTTTCCGTTACGACCAGACCGGCACGATCGACCTGTTCGCCCTGTGAGATCACGCTCACAGTCAACCCGGCGCCGGCTGCGGAGTTCCTCATCGCCTCATCGAGGTCGCCGACGGAATAGACTCGCCGTCCGCTGAGTCGCCAGATTACATCGCCGGGGCGAATGTTGAGTGGTTGAAGTGGACTGTCCGAGGTTGTTGATTCAACAATAATTCCACGGCCGCGAGCCAGATCGTAGATGCTATAGAGTGTCCCCGCCACGCCCGACAGGATCATCAACCCGACGAGCATTACCACAGTTCGTCTGGTGACCACCGCCTGAATCAAGTAGAACAGCAAGATGACTGAAGCTGATTGGATCTTCGCGACACTAATGCGGGGCTCCTGGGAAAGGACAGATGAAGCGACGGTCCACAAATAGAACAACCAGATAGGAAGGTCGAAGGAAGTGCGACGAAATCCGGGCTGCCTCGTGGAAATGGTGCGGACCAGCCAGCCAGCGAACACAATAGCCAATGAAATCTCACCGGCGGCGATAGAGTGGGGCGCAAAAGCGGAGAAAAGAAAGAGTCCCGCCGTCGCAGTCTGTTGGCCAAGACGTGACCATCGTTCGGCTTTTGGGGCCTGCGAGAAGTTCGCGGGTTGGTTGGTTGGAGTTCTCAATAAAGTAATAACAGGGTGGTCAGATTCAAGCAGCAGCAGTGATTTTCAGAAACCCGCGCAACCCCCGGAAGCATGAGTTTCCTTACGATTTTTTGGCGCAAAAGGAGAAAACCAATTGATTGACAGCCATATTTCACCATGTTAGCGTAGCTGTCGACTTTTCGCTCAGGAATAGTCGCAGTAAAAAAAAGATGGATCCCTCCCTCCGGCTAGTTACATAATCCACCGCCAGCGTTTGACTCCGCTCCCATATTCAGTGATACATAATAGCTCTGATGACTTTCGAAAAAGGTAAGGTTCTCAAGGCTGCTGAGAAATTCCTCTCACAGGGAAAGATCAACGCCGCCATAAAAGAGTACCGTCAAATCATCGATAACGATGCTGACGACTTCACGGCTCTCAACATGCTGGGGGATCTTTTGGCGCGCGCGGGAGAAAACGAGGAAGCAATTTTCTGCTTCTCTCGCATAGCGGAGCACTATCGCGAACAGGAATTCAGGCTCAAAGCCATCGCGATGTACAGGAAGATCGAGAAGCTCAATCCTCGCGAACCCAAAACCGCACAAACACTGGCTGATCTGTATGCTGCCCAGGGCCTTATTGTTGATGCGCGGGCGCAGTATCTCATCGTTGCAGACGCTTACGCTCGGGCCGGCCAAACCAAGCAGACTCTTAAAGTGCTTCACCGGATTGCAGATCTCGACCCTCACAACACCGGTATCAGGATCAAACTGGCTGAAGGTTATCTCAAAGAAGGAATGCAGGCTGAGGCAGCCAAGACCTTCAGAGAGGCTGGCAGCCGAATGCTCGAAAATGGCGCGTTTGAGGAGTCGCTGGAAGCTTACTCCAAAGCCCTTGAACTGCGCCCGAACGATAGAGCAACGCTCAAGGGCCTGGTTTCAGCACATGCTGCCTTAGGAACAGCCGAAGACGCCGCTGAGATTCTGGAGCAGGTTGTGTCAGCCAGCCCGGACGATGCCGAGCTTATTGCAATGCTTGCGGAAGCTTACATCGAGGCCGAAGACGCATCAGGAGCCGAGCGCGCTATCGGATTACTAATGGCGCAGGACGCCTCGAACTACCGTCGTTACATTGAAGTGGCCCGGATTTATCTGAAACTAGGTAATGAAGACGAAACCGCCAGAGTGCTGGGCAGCATCATTGAACAAATGCTTGCGGGTCGGGAAGAAAATGATCTGCTGGAACTGGTTGACGAGCTTCTGGCCCGCAATCCTGAACATGTCGCCAGCCTCCGTTTGCTTGTAAGAATCCACTGGTGGCAGCGCGACATGGAAAAACTGCGCTCCGCCCTCGAGCGCCTCGCGGAATCTGCGGAAGCGGCAGGCCAGGCCGACGATGAACGTTATGCGCTGACTCATCTTATGCGGCTGGCCCCCGACGAGGAGCGCCATCTCATCCGACTAAATGAACTCGGAGGCGTCCTGGAAGACGTGTCTGAAGGAACTCCGCTGTTGGACGATCCGTCACTCGCCGGAGTGCCTACCTTCGAGAGTTTCACGATTATCGAGGAGGGAGCCGAGAGTACTCCGGAGGACGAAGTTGCGATAACCGGATCATCGGATGAGTTCGAATTCAATTCTGTAGCCGACTCAAGTGCTTCCCTCGGAAACACGTCTTTTGCCGATCTGAATGAGAGCGATGAGGTGGAATCCGGGTCTGCCGTAAGGGTTCCGGGAGAGTCAGGCTCGACGGAACCTTCGTTCCATTTTGAGTTTAACACCGAAGCTGCGGGCCACACCGCGGCACCAGAAGTGGATCCTGACAGCGAGTCGAATGCGGCAAAGGCTCGAGCAATGATGGAACATGAACTGGAGAGCGTTGATTTCTACATCACGCAGGGCTATTCCGACATTGCCATCGATACGCTGGAATTGCTTGAGCGACAATTCGGGTCGCATCCCGAAATCGATGCCCGTCGCGAGCAACTCCAGTCGGGAAGAAAGGGCGACAGTGCAGTGGCTTCGCAGCCGGTTGCTAAACCGGATCCTGAAACCGAGATGGCTGACAAGAGTGCTCGCTCCGCGTCTCCGGCCAGCGGAATTGATGCCGGCCTCGCCGAGATCTTCGAGGAGTTTAGAGTAGAGGCTGAAGGTGAGCACGCATCGTCAAATGAAGACTTTGAGACACACTACAACACGGCTACCGCCTACAAGGAGATGACCCTGCTCGACGACGCCATCCGCGAGTTTCAAACAGCCGCCCTCCTGACTGCGCCCGCTGACGGTACACCACGTTATTTTCAATGCTGTAATATGCTGGGTCATTGCTTTGTTGAAAAAGGTATGCCGCAGGCTGCCGTCCTCTGGTTCAAGAAGGGCCTCGAATCTCCCGGCCGCTCGCCGGAAGAGTACAAGGCGGTGCAATATGAACTTGGTTCTGCTTATGAACAGATGGGTGACCTGACTCGCGCGATAGGAGTATTTACGGAAGTTTATGGCGTTGACGTTAGTTATCGGGATATTGGAGAAAAACTCACCGACCTTCAGGCACGAGAAGCCAGTCAGAAGAAAAAAGAAAAAGGGGAAGAGAAGGACTGATAGGAAAATTCAAATGGTGAATGTGGTAAAGGTATTTTGTAGTTAGAACTTTGTACTGGTGTTGTCTGTTCGAGTTTTTTGGCCAGCAAACTTTGGCCTGACGATGACAAAGTTCAAAGTTCTAAGTACAAGGTTCTAGATTCAAGCCCGCTGTTGTCCCGATATGTCGGCCAAGTTAAGTGTCATTTTTTATATCGTGCTTTGCCTGGAGATTGGCATTGTGCTTACCCTCTTGCCCTGGGTTCCTCAGGGCACGCTTGGCCTGAGCGACTGGGGCAACAACTATTTTCTCCTGTACGCGGCGCGTAAAACCGGCTTTTATGCGCTGCAGACTGTCGTCGCATCAGGATGGGTACGCGGAGCAGTTAGCGGTATCGGGCTTTTGAACGTGGGCATCGCATTTTGGGAAATATTTCATTTCAAGCAAACTGTTCGCGCACTGCAGGAAAGCACTGAACCGCAGAATAGCTCCAACAACGATGCTGCCGCAGCCACAAAATCCGACGAGCCCGCGAAATCCCCTCATCTATCTAATCACGAGCGGCGAGACGTCCATCCAAACGACCCCGGCAAGTGAAGACTTTTCAAACGTTCTCCGGCTGGTAGAGGCCGCGGTGGCCGCGAAGATTGATCTTATTCAGATTCGCGAAAAGCAGCTGAGCACCAGCACCCTCTTTAAGCTCTCGTCCAGTGCCGCTAATATCACCAGCGGAAGTTCAACCAAACTACTTGTAAACGATCGCGCTGACGTTGCCTCCGCGGCCGGCGCTGATGGAGTTCACCTGGCGAGTTCATCACTTCCACCGAACATTGTGCGGCGTACTTTTGGCGCCCAGTTCCTGATTGGCGTCTCCACTCATTCATTGGAAGAAGCCGCGGCCGCTGAGCAAAGCGGCGCAGACTTCGTCGTATTCGGCCCGGTCTTCGATACATTGTCCAAACGACAGTATGGCAGACCGGCGGGACTGCCGGAGCTGAGAAAGGTTACTTCAGAGCTCGCTCCATTTCCGGTGTTGGCCCTGGGAGGAGTAACGACGAGCAATGTGAGGGACTGCATTCATGCAGGTGCTGCAGGCATCGCGGCCATTAGAATGCTGAACGATCCACTACGACTGGATCGCGTAGTTAAAGAAATTCGGAACTTTGAGAATCGTTAACTGGATTAGCAAACCTGACGGCAATGGCTGCAACAGAAATACTGATGTCCTAAGTTGAATCTGCGGTCAGGGGAAGCAAACGATCCACGAAATCACACTAACGAGCACGAAATGATTTTAGTGTCATTTCGTGTGATTTACTGGATCGTTGCCCGGTGTAACGATAGAGGGGTCGTAAGTAACTTAATTCAAGAACGACCCAAAGAATCTGGTTTTAGACAGGTATACCTAAAATGCTTTCAGCAGAGAATTCTCTGTCCAGATTTCCAATAGCTCTCTCGATCGGGGGATTCGATCCGTCCGGCGGCGCGGGAGTGCTGGCCGATGCAAAGACCTTCGCGGCCTTCGGATTTCATGCGTCAGCAGCAATCACTTCGCTGACTTTTCAAAACCGCGAACATTTTTTTGGCGCCCGTCATCAGACCGGCGAAAACGTGCGAGCCCAGGTGATTCCCCTGCTGGACCATTACCAAATCGTCTGTGCAAAGATTGGAATGTTGCCGACACGCGAAGTTGTCCGGGAGGTAGCGCGCCTTTTTCGAGAAACTGATCTGCCGTCCCCTGTCCTCGATCCCGTCATGATCTCAACTTCCGGCGGGCGCTTAATCGAAGAGGATGCTCTTGAGTCGTTGATAGGTGAGTTGTTACCCCTGGCCCGTCTGATAACTCCGAACATTCCCGAAGCGGAACGACTCACTCGCGCTCGGATCACTTCCGAGCCGGAGATGCGGGAGGCCGCCGCGATGATTCGCGGGTTGGGTGCGCGAGCGGTATTGATCAAGGGTGGACACCTGGGGGAACAGGAGGCAGGAGGCAGGACGCAGGAAGCAGGAAGTGGGAGCGACGATTCAGCGCCTACGTTCAGAATTGAGGCCAGTGATCTCCTGGATGATGAGGGGAAGGTGACTATCTTTCGCGGAGAGCGCATTCCCAATGCGGAACTTCACGGTTCGGGTTGCATTCTGTCCTCCGCGATTGCCGCCGGACTCGGAAAAGGAATGACCTTGGAAGATTCTGTCAGCACTGCAAAGGGGTTTGTGTTGGAAGCGATTCGTGAAACGGCCCTGCACTCTTCGTAGGACAAAGGTGCGCCCCAGCCGGGGCAACCTGGCTGGGGCGGTTGATGGTTTGCTCTCTTCTCGGCGAGCGCCGGAAGTTCAGAGTTCCGTCTTTAGATTGCTGGGTGGTAGGCGGCAAGCTGAAGCTCGAACTCTGAACTACTTGAATCTAGGTTTCGATCGTCACCTTCTCAATTTTTACTTCCGAAGCTGGACGATCATTGCGATCAGTCTCAGACTGGGCGATGGCGTCTACCACTTCCAATCCCTCACTAACGCGCCCGAAGATCGTGTAGCTGGGCGGCAGAGGATAATCGGCGTGCATAATAAAAAACTGCGAACCATTTGTATTTGGGCCGGCGTTGGCCATGGCAACCGTGCCCTTTTTGTAGCCGCGTTGGTAAAGAGCTGAAGAGCTGTCTATCTCGTCATTGAAGCGTCCACCCCAGGCCGACTCTCCGCCGCGTCCGGTGCCGGTGGGGTCACCGCCTTGAATCATGAAGCCTTTGATTACGCGGTGGAAGATTACACCATCGTAGTAACCGCGTTCGGCGAGGGTAATGAAATTCTCGGTAGTCTTGGGAGCATCTGATTCAAAAAGTTCGAATCGAATAGTACCCTTGTTAGTTTGAACTGCGGCTGTGCGATTTGGCATGTTCACTCCTCGTTAGCACAATCTAGCTTTAAAATTTCCAAATGAAGTTAGATGAATTCAGACGAAAAGGCAAAGCACGATCAAGCTAAGGCGTGCCGGAAGTCAGTGAAGTCGATGTCATTCGACACTGCATGTGCTTAACAGCACTCAATCAATGTGATATTATTCGCCCGTTTCCCCGCCTGCCACCTTACATTTTCACAGGAGGTAAATCATGAAAAGGATTGGTGTCTTCGCATGCGCGTTGATTTTTGTCGCGTATTCCGCGATGGCTTTTACCGATGGCTTCAAGAAGATAAACGAATTTCTCACCGGTTTTGAGGAGGTGCCTGCCCTTTCAACTCCCGGCAACGGCGAATTTAAGGCAAGGATTAGCAACGATGAGACGAAAATCCAGTATGAGTTGTCATACCGGGACCTCGAAAGCACGGTGCAGCAGGCCCACATTCACATCGGAAATGTCAGTGTGAATGGCGGTATCAGTGTCTTTCTATGTTCGAATCTGGGCAACGGACCAGCAGGGACTAAACCTTGCCCGCCGGCACCGGCGACCATTAGCGGAACGATCACGGCTGCCGATGTCAGCCCGAACATCGCCGCCACAGCGGCGGCAAGGGCCCAGGGTTTGGATACTGGCGAGATGGCGGAACTGATAAGAGCGATGCGTGCCGGTGGCACCTATGTGAACGTTCACACCACCGTTCGGCCGGGAGGCGAGATCCGAAGCCAGATCAGAGACCATGGCGATGACGAGAGTGGCGGTCACGTTGGTTCCTCCCCGGACGACGACAATTAGACCAAAGATACTACTACGCCGGGTTTGACGAGCGATGCGCTAAGTGTGGCGCAGCTCACAGGCCGTTACTTATCGCTCAAAAGTAAGCCGCTCAGGTGCAGCACCTTTGTTGCACCTGGCGCAGCCGTGTCTCAGAACTACTGATGAGGATCGGCTTCTCTACCTCACGCTATTAACATTTCGAACACGCCGCTTTCGACTACTTACCGCCTTCGAGTTGTAGCATACTGTTGCGTTCGCTTTCATTTATCAAGACGAAGGGAATTGTTTTCCAGATGAATGTTACGCATCTTGAATGTGCTGCTTGCGGTCTGAAACACGAGGCACAGCGGTTGCACAACCTTTGCGGCAAATGTGGAAAGCCGTTGCTGGTGCGGTATGACCTGGAACGTGCTCAAAAGACTTTGACAAAAGAATCCCTGGTGGGGCGGCAGGCGGATCTGTGGCGGTATCGCGAAGTGTTGCCGGTTGAATACGACGAGAACGTCGTCTCCCTGGGTGAAGGGTGGACGCCACTGCTTCGTGCTGAACGGTTAGGAAAACAGCTTGGAATCGAAAGACTTTACATCAAAGACGAGTCGCAGAATCCCACGCAGAGCTTCAAGGCTCGTGGCATGTCGGCAGCGGTCTCGATGGCAAAAGAGCTGGGAGCGAAGAAGCTCGCAGTGCCGTCCGCCGGAAACGCAGCTGGCGCACTCGCGGCTTATGCAGCCCGCGCAGGACTCGAGTGTTTTATCTTCATGCCAAACGACACCCCGCGGGCCAATATTGTCGAGTGCGAGCAGACGGGGGCACATGTGACCTTAATGCCCGGACTAATTACTGACTGCGGAGCGGAAGTCGGGCGGCGCAAGGATGCGGAAGGATGGTTTGACGTTTCGACCTTAAAGGAACCCTATCGCGTGGAAGGAAAGAAGACGCTTGGATATGAGCTGGCTGAGCAGCTTGATTACAGTCTACCCGACGTCATTCTGTATCCGACCGGCGGCGGCACAGGACTAATCGGAATGTGGAAAGCATTTGAGGAGATGGAACAGATGGGTTGGATAGGTTCTCAGCGGCCGCGAATGGTAACGGTTCAGGCGAGTGGCTGCGCTCCCATCGTGCGAGCCTTTGAGGAAGGGAAGAGGTTCGCTGACGAATTTCCAAATGCAGCGACGGTCGCTTCCGGACTGCGTGTGCCGAGGGCCATCGGAGATTTTTTGATTCTGGATGCACTGCGAGAGTCAGGCGGCACTGCAGTCGAGGTCACCGATGATGAACTGATTGACGCGACTCGCGAGATTGGAGCCGCCGAAGGAGTTTTCTGCGCGCCCGAAGGCGCGGCCTGCTTGCCCGCGCTAAGGAAGTTGATTGATAGCGGTCAGGTGAACTCTGATGACCGAGTCGTATTGTTCAATACCGGCTCAGGCGTTAAATACCTGGAAGCCTTTACCTGAGTTTTCATCCCAAAAGGCTTCCCGTTTAGATGAAGGCTACTTGAATGAAATTGGAGGCGTTACGACAGTGAAGTATTTTGTTTCGTTAATGATTTTCGCGTTCGTCCTGGTCTCAGCAAATGCGTCTGCTCAGACAAATCAAGCCGCCTGGCTGAGCGATAACGAACGGCCGCAGTTTGATTCGCTGCGCCGCAGTGGGCTGGAGGCGCTTTACAACCTCGACTACGAAAAAGCGCAAAAGGATTTCATTGAGATCGGCAGGTTGTACCCTAACCATGCTGCCGGCCCGCAATTGCTTGCCGCCCGAGTCTGGATCAAAACGCTATATGAGACCAGGAGACTTCAGTCGTCCCTCTACAGCTCAGAGTCCTTTTATTCCAGCGGCGATGACAAAGTCGATCCCAAAGTCGTAAGCGAGTTTCGGAATCTAACCCGGGAAGCCAAGCGACGCTCGGAGATGCGACTTAAACAGAATCCGAAAGACATCGAGGCGCTCTATTGGTTGGGTGCGACGGAAGGCCTCAAGGCTTCATTTGAAGAAGCGGTGGAGCGCCGCCACTTTGCAGCCCTGCGAGACGGTAGCGATTCGGTCGATCATCATCGTGAGGTTTTCAAGCTCGACCCGAAGTTCGTGGACGTGGGCCTAACCGTGGGACTCTATGAGTACGTGGTGGGCTCGCTCCCTTTGCCAATTAAAGTGGTTGCCGGCATCACCGGCTTTCGGGGTTCAAAGAAGCGCGGTCTGGCTTTGATCGAGCAAGCTGCGAAGGAAGGCACCTGGGCCCGCGACGATGCCAAGACGCTCTTGATTGTTCTGTACACACGCGAGAAACGATTCCCTGATGTGCTCACCCACGCGCGTGAACTCTCCGCGAAATATCCACGCAACTATCTTTTCAGATTAGAGACGGCTGGTGCGTTGGTCGCTCAAGCTGAGGTCGAACGCAAAGCGAAAAACACTGAGGCTGCCGTCAAGGCTGAACGTGAAGCTTTTGCCACCTTCGATGATCTCCTGCGCGACCGCTCGGTGAAAGACACGGTTTCACGAGTGCTCGATCTGGTTCACTTCAAGTATGGGGAAGTTTTGCTGACTGCCGGAGAAGGCGAGCGTGCGGCCAAAGAGTTTCTTGCCGCAACTAGGGTTGAGCGAGCGGGGCCCGAGCTGGTTACGATGGCCCATCTTTACGCGGCGCGTGCTTACGATCTTGCCGGTAAACGAGATGCGGCGTTGTCTGAATATCGTGAAGTCCTCACGCGACCCGATATTTATGCCGCCCACGAGGAAGCCAGGAAGGGGCTGAAACAGCCCTACCGGATCGAGGACCGGCAGAACGGAATATAGTCAGACCGGACTGGATTGGTTTGCGACCAGCCGAATACCACAAGCCATTCTGATTAAATCTCTTCAAGATTTTGCGAGAAGTATGGAGCATTTCAATGAGCACTAACGGTTTCAAAGATGCGAAGCGGGAGCAGACCAGTGTGCTGGCTCCGCTTGAACGAGCGGCACTTCGCGGACTCGCGCGCCGCATGCCTGCTTGCGTGAACTCAGATCACCTGTCGGTCCTGGGGCTTGTGTCGATGCTCCTGGCCGGGGTCGGCTATGCGTTGAGCAGACAGAATCCGCTAATGCTGCACCTGGTGAACGTCTTCATATTTCTCAACTGGTTTGGCGATAGTTTGGATGGAACCCTCGCCCGATACCGCGACCGGCAACGGCCCCGCTATGGCTTTTATGTGGACCACATCATAGATACCTTCGGCACCATGTTTCTTATTTTCGGGTTGGCCCTGTCCGGCTACATGACCGAACGGGTTGCCGCGGCCGTGTTGATCGTGTTTCTGATGTTGGCGATCAATTCCTACTTAGCCGCCTACTCGCTTGGCGTCTTCAAGATCTCGCAATGGAAAATGGGTCCTACCGAGATGCGCTTACTTTTGATGATCGGCAATATTTTCCTGATCTACCGTCCGCATACGCGCATATTTGGACGGCAATACTTGCTCTACGACGTCGGTGGGGTGATCGCGATCGCCGGGATGGCATTAATCCTGGTCGTGTCGTCCATACAGAATACACATGCCCTCTATGAACTGGAGCGCCTGCCGGAACAGTGAGAGCCCTTCATAGTTCTTAGCCATTATTGCCAGCCTGCCGGAATTTGTTCCAGCCCTATGCTTCATTGGTTAAAGTTTAATCTCGTCGGTGTTATTGGCTTTGCTTTGCAAACGGGCGTGCTTTTTGTTATCACGCACGGCACGACCCGGGTTAGTTATCTGGCAGCGACCGCGGTCGCGGTCGAGTTGGCAGTACTGAATAATTTTGTCTGGCATCAGCGTTGGACCTGGAGGGACCGGCCCTCTTCATCATCAAGAGAAACTCTCCGCCGGTTGGTGAAATTTAATCTTACCAGTGGGCTGTTTTCGATGAGCGGTAATCTGATCTTCATGACCCTGCTTGTCGGGCGTTTCGGACTACCGGTCGGCCCAGCCAATCTGGCGAGCGTTGCCGCTTGTTCGATCGTTAGTTTTGTTCTCGCCGATCGAATTGCGTTTGAATGTAACGCAAACTGTTAGTTTGCGGACGGTGGCTACGCGGTTCATGCACGTGACCTCTATGCGTGCCAACCGCAAACTAACAGTTTGCGTTACGAGTCATGCGCTTGACGACCTGCGCCATCCCGCGTACAAACTTATGAATGTCAGAATTACCGACTACAAACGACGCAGCCGCAGGTCCGGCTGTTGAAACAACCTGTCTGGTCCGGCAGTTTGGGGACTTTGTAGCGGTAGACAACCTCAATCTAATTATCCGCAGAGGAAGCTTTTTCGGCTTCCTCGGCCCAAACGGCGCCGGAAAATCGACCACGATCAAAATGCTGACGGGCCTGCTGGCCCCCACGAGCGGCCGTGTCCGCGTGCTGGGGCGCGATATCGGAGAGGAGCCCCTGGAAGTTAAAAGACGCATTGGCGTCGTCCCGGAAGATCTAAACCTTTTTGAGAGATTGACGGGTGCGGAGATGCTCTCCTTCACGGGTCGAATGTACGGTCTCGGGAAAACAGAGATCGCGGAGCGCTCGCCAGAGCTTCTGGATCTCATGGAGCTGCGGGACGAACCTAAGAAACTGATTGTCGAATATTCGCATGGGATGAAAAAGAAACTTTCCCTGGCGTGCGCCTTAATTCATCGGCCCGAAATTCTTTTCCTCGACGAACCGTTCGAGGGTGTTGATGCAATTGCTTCACGCACGTTGAAAGATCTGCTTTCCCGCTTAACCGCACGCGGGCTGACTGTTTTCCTGACTTCTCACGTGCTGGAGATCGTTGAGCGGCTCTGCAGCGATATCGCTATCATTTCGCAAGGCAAGCTTCTGGCAGCCGGTTCACTGGGTGAGCTACGTAAGGGAATTCGGGTGGATGGCGAAGGGGAGCAGACGGGGCCTATCTCTCTCGAAGAGTATTTCATCCATATCGTCGGCGGCACTCGTAACAGCAGCGAGGAGGAAGTATTACAGTGGTTGGGATAGAGCTGGATGCTCGGACGGTTGCCGAAGCACCGATTGATCGCGTCTTTCCGGACCAGGAAGTAGTTTGCGGCATGAGGTTACACCGTCGATGATCTCAGGGCGAGAGGCGCTTGAACGCCTGCGAGAGGGCAACCGTCGCTTCGTATCCGAGGCTCGCAGCAGCGATACGCTCACGAACCATGAGCGCCGGGTCGAACTGGCGTCGGGCCAGGAGCCGTTCGCCATCATCCTCGGTTGTTCCGACTCGCGAGTCCCGGCTGAACTCGTCTTTGACCAGGGCCTGGGCGACCTTTTCGTCATCCGCGTTGCCGGAAATATTGTCGCTTCTTCCCAGGTTGATAGCGTCGAGTTTGCGGCGGAACGGTTCGGCACACGGCTGGTCGTGGTGCTCGGGCATTCCCAGTGCGGGGCGGTGACGGCGACTCTGGAAGAACTACGGCAACCGCTGGAAAAGCAGTCAAGGAAGTTGCATTCAATCGTCAACCGCATCCGGCCGGCAGTGGAACCGTTGTTGGCGACAGACCCGGGGCGCGACCCGGTTGCGCTGTTGGGGGACGCAGTGAGGGCCAACATCCACGCGGCCACCAGCCATCTGCGCCACGGATCGGAAATCCTCGAATACTTGATCGAGCGAAACGAAATCCTCGTGGTAGGAGCTGAGTATTCGCTAGAGACAGGGATTGTTGATTTCTTCGACAGTGTTTCTGAAACTTTGTCTTCTAAATAACCCTCCCACCATGCAAGAGGCCTTCTCGCAGATTAGCTACTGGGATCGGGTTGCACCCGAGAAGCGCTTCTCGCACCCTCTGCGGTTGGACTGGCTGGCAAGATATTTGACAAACCCGGTGGCGAGAGTTCTCGACTACGGTTGTGGCTATGGCCGCACACTCGCGGAACTCCACCGGGCGGGTTACACAAATGCTGCCGGTACTGACTTTTCAGAGGCGATGCTACTGCGTGCGCGACGTGAGGTTCCCCATTCAAAGTTAGTTCGCAACGACGGGTCAGTCCTGCCGATCAAATCTGCGTCGATTCATGCAGTGCTGCTCTTCGCCGTGCTGACCTGCGTTCCCGATGATGATGACCAAAGAGCTCTGCTGGCGGAGGTAGAGCGAGTGTTGCGTCCGGGCGGGTTGCTGTACATCAGCGATCTGCTCATTAACAACGACCTCCGAAATCGCGAGCGTTATGCACAGCATGCTGAAAAATACAAGTGCTACGGAGTCTTTGAGCTGCCCGAAGGTGTAGTGGTGAGACATCACAAAAGCGAGTGGATCGCAGAAATAACGGCTCAATTCCATCGACTGGAATATGAATTATTTGATGTAACAACCATGAATGGGAATCAGTCTTCTGCCTTCCAGTATCTGGGCCGAAAAACCTGATTTACTGGATGTTTTCGTGCCGTTTAGTGTGATTTCGTGGATCGTTCTTAGTTTTTTATTTGGCCCAAAACGCCTGGATTCAGTTAACCCGCCAACAACTTCACTTCAACACGTTCAGCGTTAAATGCGAACTGTATTGACCCGAGCGATAGACGCGTTCCGTAGCCTTCTGAAAATCCGCTTCGGTAGCTTTGTTGATATCGACAAACTTCTGCGGGTTGCGATCGACCAGCGGAAACCAACTGCTCTGGATCTGCACCATGATCCGGTGGCCCTTTAAGAACGAGTGGTTGATGTCTGGCAAGGTAAACTCGACTTTCGTCACCCGGTTCGGAATCATCGCCTCAGGCCTGGTGTAACTGTTTCTAAACCTCGCCCGCATCGGTTCACCTCTGACGAGCATCTGGTATCCACCCATTTTCACTCCTGCCGGGTTGGAATTGTTGTCGGGCGTGTTGTCCGGAAAAACATCAATCAGCTTAACCACGTAATCCGAATCTGTTCCGGAAGTCGAAACATAGAGCGTGGCGACCAGAGGACCTGCAGCGACTAAAGCCTCATTCAAGGGCCCGGTTTGATAGACCAGCACATCTGGGCGGGTTGCGGCGAACCGTTGATCATCAATCATGTATTCGCGCGTCATGCCGATTGCGGTGCCGTTTATGAAAGGCACGGGGCGGGCCGGGTCGCTAACGTATTCGTCGAATGCTCGCGCTGAGACGGGCGGACGGGTGAAGGAAAGTGTACCGTCGGCTTGTAGAAATAGATCTTTTTTCTCTGTGTTGAGCGGCGGCCAGGTTTCGTACGAGCGCCACTGATTCGATCCTGTTTCAAATACGAAAGCTTCCGGAAGATTGTGGTCGCACTGGTCTTTCAACAAACAATTGAAGAAGGGCAACTCAATATTATTCCGGTAGAAGACCGAGGTTTGCGCGCCAAAACGAACGTTGCCAAGGAACTCGCCATCACCTCGCGCCCAGCCGCCATGAAACCAGGGCCCCATTACCAGCTTGTTGTAACTACCCGGATTGACCTTCTCGATGGTCTTGTACGTGTTGAGGGCGCCGTACAAATCTTCGGCGTCAAACCAGCCGCCCACGGTCATTACCGCCGGCTTGATATTCTTGAGATGTGGCAGGGTACTACGGGCCTTCCAATAGTCGTCGTAATTCGGGTGAACCATCATCTCATTCCAAAAGGCCACCTGCCCCTTGAGATACTTCGGGTCGGCGTTTGCGAGCGGTCCCATTTCTAAAAAGAACTTGTAGCCGTCAGGTGTGCGATGATCGAAGCGCGCGGGAAAATCTGTCGTTAGTCTGGGACGCGGCAATCCAAACGACGAGAGGAAATTGAAACCGTGTGGGAGAAAAAGCGCGCCGTTATGGTGAAAGTCGTCTCCGATAAACCAATCCGCAATCGGGGCCTGAGGCGACGAAGCCTTGAGAGCGGGATGCGCATCAATCGTCCCCATAGCCGCGTAGAAGCCGGGATATGAAATGCCCCACATGCCCACCCGGCCGTTATTGTTGGGCACATTCTTGACCAGCCATTCGATCGTGTCATAGGTGTCGGAGCTTTCGTCGACCTGGTTGCCCTTCTTGCCTTCAATGTGCGGTCGCATGTTTACGTACTCGCCTTCAGACATAAACTTTCCGCGCACGTCCTGGTAGACAAATATGTAGCCCGCTTTCTGGAAAAGCGGCGATGGCCCAAGAGAAGTCTTGTAATCGTTCTGGCCATAAGGAGCCACACTGTAGGGAGTGCGGTTAAGCATGACCGGATACTTTTTTGACTTGTCTTTCGGAACGTAGATCGAAGTGAAGAGCTTTACCCCGTCACGCATTGTTATAGTCTGTTCAGTCTTGTTGTAGTCAGCTTTAACTTCAGCTTCTGTTTGCGCGTGAACAGCAGTTGTCAACAGAGCTGACACGAGCAGTCCAAAATGAAGACGGACAATTCGACGTGGTTTCATTAAGACGCCTCAGAGTATGTAAATGTATTTGGAGCGGAGTCAGTATACCGGAGAGAGCGCTGCCAGTTAACTGCGCAAGGGACCAGGGAGGGATTGCCCTTTAAGAAGAGTAATACGATCCACGAAAGCGCACGAAATAACTCGAACCAAGGGTTCTTTCGTGCGCTTCGTGTGATTTCATGGATCGTTCTTAGTTCTTGAACAGCCTGCTATGGCACTTCTACAATCAGCTCGCGTCCGAAGGTAAAGTTAGGACGCTTGCGACCTTTCAGATACTTGGCAGCTGTTTGGGAGAGAGCCGTAATCAGAATTGGCAGCGCGATAGTTGCATCGCAATTCACATAGGCGCTATGAGCGCCGCGAGCCAGTTTGCCGTAAACCAAACCTTCGTCAAACGCTACTGCATTGGACCGGCCGCCGGGATGTGGAGCATCGGTAGTGATTTGAATGGCGTATTTGTGACCCTGATGGTGATTCTTCAGGATGAATGAGGAAACCTCCGTCTGTTGCACAAAAGTTTTGGGAGTACCACCGCCGAGATTAATAATGCCGGTCAGACGCGCGCGAGCGGTCACGTTTGCCATGTCGAGCACGTCCTGGACGATGTCAAACATGAAGTTATTCTTCTTTTCAAAACGCGCTGCCGCAATCCCTACCGCAATGCCACTATCAGCGATCGCCGGACAGAAGATCGGGACTCGCGCCTTGTAGGCTGAAGTGAGAACACCATCTTCCGTGGCTATCTCCGCCAGCTCCCTTCCCAGTAAATGCAGAAACTCGCGGGTCGAATAAGGCCGGCTCTGATCAAGCTGATTGGTGAAACCTCCTACCCACTCGTTCGCCTCACGGTATTCTTCATCACTGGCGAGAAGATCCCACATGCGACTGATCTGAGAAGCATCCAGTTCGGCATCTGTCATGTTCGGATGTGCCTGGAAGTGGTAGCGACCAAGAGTTTCGTGCAGGTCATGAAAGAGAAGTGAGCCGGAAAGCACGAGCACATCAACGAAGCGGTTCTTGATAACGTAAGCCAGCAGTCGACGCATGCCCGCGGGAATAAGGGCCCCGGAGCCCGCCACGATAATGGTTGTGTTGTCACCGAGCATGTCGAGCCAAATTCGATGAGCTTCCGCCATCTGGCGACCGCCAAAACCCGCCCCCTCCATTTTCTCCAGCAGGCCGGCAACCGATCGATCGCGATCCACCTGAACGGGCCGAGTGGGCGTCGTAAGATATTTCGATGCTTTGGGTTTTCGCTGCGTAACCATAAAGGTTGTCAACCTCTCAAATTCTGAACTTCAGGACGATTACCAACTCAATTGCTGCCTGGTTGCGAGGTTAATAATCAGTGCTGCGCCGGGAACGTGTCTTCGCTCCGTTTACCGAAAGATATGTATAGGCGTCGTAACGCGACTCGTAAAACTGGGCCAATTCGGCGCCATCAGCCTCGCTCAATTCGCCGTCTTTTACCCGCTGGGTTATCAAACGGCGAAAACCATCATGTAAAAGACTGCGCTCGTAACGCGCGCGCTCGGTGGCCTCGCCGACCGTGGTGCCGCGAATCACCTTCTTTATCAGGTAGCCTTCCTCGTCAATGTGGATGTGGGCTTCATGCGGCGTTCCAAAAAGGTTGTGGTTGTTTCCCATTACCTCCTGATAAGCGCCGACCAGCAAGAATGCCAGGTAATAGGTTTCACCCGGAACCAGGGAATGAAGCTCAAGCACCTGTTTCACGTCGTGCAGATCGACAAACTTGTCTACCACCCCATCAGAATCGCAGGTGATGTCGCAGAGGGTGGCGTATTCCGTGGGGGGCTTGTTGAGGTAGTGAATGGGAACGATCGGAAAAAGCTGATCAAGCGCCCAGTGGTCCGGCACAGATCGAAACACGGAGAAATTCGTCAAATATTTTGCACACAGAAGCCGGCGAAGATCGTCAAACTCCTCTGAGACATACTTGGCTTGCTGGGCATACTTATCTGCGCGCTCGCAGACGTCCCAGAACAAAACTTCGCCCTTCGCGCGATCCTCAAGTGAAACCAGACCCAGATTGAAGAGTGTGAACAGCTCTTCACGGTGCTCCAGCGCGTCGTGGTAATACTCGCGATAGTTTTTAACGGTTATCGATGACCGGAGATCCCCCAGTTCGGTTACCACTTGCGGATCATCGTCATCGATCTCGATCGGAGTGATGTCTTCGACGACGGTTTCGATCTCGTCCTGCACGTTTGTAATAAGTACTGCGTGATACGCGGCCAGGAACCGTCCTGATTCCTGGATAATCGTGGGGTGGGGAACATTCTCGTCGTCGCAAACCTGTTTGATGGTGTAAATAACGTCGTTTGCGAATTCCTGCGCAGTGTAGTTGGCAGATGAATCAAAGGCGGTCTTGGAGCCGTCATAGTCAACCGCCATGCCCCCGCCTACGTCGAGGAGATCCACCGGAACTTTCATCTGATAGACCTTCGCATAAACGCGAGCTGCCTCTTTCATCGCATTCTTGATTCGCTTGATGTCGGTTAGCTGTGAACCGATGTGAAAGTGGAGCAGCTTGAGCATGTCAATGCTGCCGGCTTCCTCCAGGCGGCGAATTACCTCCAGCATCTCGGTGGTTGTCAAACCAAACTTGGCGGCTTCACCGCCCGATTTTTCCCACCGGCCCGAGCCCTTCGAATACAGCTTGACGCGCATTCCCAGGATCGGAAGATTGCCCGCTTCCTGGCGTTCGACTATGTTCAGCACGTGATCGAGTTCATTAAGTTTCTCGATAACGATTACAACCTTTTTGCCGCAGCGAGCGCTGGCAAATGCCAGCTCGATAAATTCTTCATCCTTGAAACCATTGAGAACCAGCAGGCTGTCGGGCGTCTGTTCCAGGGCCATCGCCGCATAGAGTTCCGCCTTCGAGCCGGCTTCCAGGCCAAAGTCGTAACGCGATCCCTCGCGCAGGTATTCCTCAACCAACGATCTTTGCTGGTTAACCTTCATCGGGTAGACGCACATGTGCGCACCCTGGTATTCAAATTCTCTAATCGATCGACTGAAGGCGCGTTGAAGTTTCCTGACTTGTGCGGCAACTAATTGCGGGAATCGCAGAAGCACAGGCGCGCCAATCCCTCGCCGGGCCAGGTCGTCAATAATCTCTTTTAAGTCTGCTGAGCGGGAATCACCTTCGGCGGGACGTACGATCAGGTTTCCCTTGCGATTTACGTCAAAGTATCCGGCGCCCCAGTTTTCGATCCCATAGGTTTCGAGCGTCTGCTCAATTGCCGTGGTCAATTCGCGGTCTCCTGACTACTGCCGAAATACTTGTATGTTCTTGATTCCAGAAGCCAAAGCGTAGTTATACACATCCCGAGTTCGGTTAGCGGGGAATATCTTGGATGGGACGCTTAGGGGCGCAATGTAACAGAAAATGCGATGTCGGTCTATAACTTTTTTGTTTCGGCGTGCTTTTCATCTACCGTTAAACTATGGCGTCCAAAGAGGTTATCGGCCAAAAGGCCTTGATCGCAGGATAACTGTCAGCAAAAACCTTGACATACTCAGGAGCGAAACTATAATGCACAGTTTTTTAGCGCGGTCGGTCTATGAGGCTCGCCTCCTTTTTTAGCAAGGTCAGGCTTCCACAATACTTCGCACCAACGACCACTCCGGGGCGAAGAGCACCCCTAACAGTCCGTTTATTCCACCAGGAGAACTCATGAATGCAAAGACTGTCTTGAAATATGCCTCTGAGCAGGGGGCAAAATTCGTTTCCGTCAGGTTTACCGATTTACCTGGTTCCTGGCAACACCTAACATTCCCCATCGGCGAACTTGGCGAGGGCACCTTTGAAGATGGCTTTGGTTTTGACGCTTCCTCGATTCGCGGGTGGGCCGCTATCCACGAGTCAGACATGCTGCTGGTTCCGGACGCTGCCAGATTCTGGATGGATCCCTTTTCCGAGCAGCCTACCCTGTGCATTGTGGGGAATGCCGTCGATCCAATCACCAAAGAAGGTTATGCATTTGATCCACGCTCGGTTGCCGTGAGAGCCGAGAGCTATCTGAAATTCACCGGGCTGGCTGACACCGCGAATTTTGGGCCCGAAGCTGAGTTTTTCGTCTTCGATTCCGCCAAGTTTCATAATGAGCAGAATTCCGCCGGGTATACCATTGATTCTGACGAAGGACACTGGAACAGCGGTCGTGACGCCAATGAGTTTCAGGGCTCCAACCTTGGTTACCGCATTCGCCCGAAAGAAGGATACGTACCTGTCCCGCCAACTGACACGCTCAGCGATTTACGTTCCGAGATTTCACTGACCTTGGGAAAATGCGGTGTGACAGTTGAATGTCATCACCATGAAGTCGCCACCGCCGGTCAATGCGAAATTGACTTTCGTTTCTCGACCCTGCTTGGCACAGCTGACAATCTGCAGATCTTTAAATATGTGGTTCGCAATACTGCGTTTCAATATGGCAAGGCGGCGACGTTCATGCCAAAACCTCTCTACGGCGATAACGGCTCCGGAATGCACTGTCACCAATCTTTGTGGAAGGGCGACAAGCCACTGTTCGCGGGTGACGGGTATGCCGGTTTGTCGGAGATGGCTCGTTACTATATTGGCGGCCTCTTAAAGCACGCGGCAGCTGTAGTTGCCTTTGCGGCGCCGACAACCAACAGCTACAAGCGACTCGTACCCGGATTCGAAGCGCCGGTAAATCTTGCCTACTCAGCCAGGAACCGGTCAGCAGCGATTCGCATACCGATGTTCTCAGCGAATCCCAAATTGAAACGGCTGGAGTTTCGTCCGCCCGATCCTTCCTGCAATGCATACCTGGCTTTCTCAGCTATGTTGCTGGCCGGTATCGACGGAATTCAAAACCGGATCGACCCGGGAGAACCGCTCGAGAAGGATATCTATGATCTGTCACCTGAAGAACTGAAGGATGTCCCGACTTTGCCTGGATCTCTTGATGAGTCGTTGAATGCCCTTGAGAAAGATCACGACTTCCTGCTCAAAGGCGACGTTTTTAGTCAACAGTTGATCGAGCGTTGGATTGCCTACAAGCGCGACAAGGAAATCACGCCTCTGCGTATGCGTCCGCATCCGCTGGAGTTCAGTATGTATTTCGATATTTAGAACAGCTGCCCAGAGTCTAAAGTCCAATGTAGAGGAAATCCGAGGGTGGCACTTGGGCTGAAGAACTAAGAACGATCCACGAACTCACACGAAGCGACACGAAAGCCTGGTTCGAGTCATTTCGTGTGTTTTCGTGGATCGTCTTACTCTTCCGGAGGCTAATTTTGACTCGAGGGGGCAGTGGTTCCTCACGGCTGCAACGCAAACAGTCAGTTTCGTTGTCATTCCAGCGGCAGCCTCCGCTCCGTCCGCAAACTAACAGTTTGCGTTACTACCAAGTAATATGTCCGCGTGCAAAATCTCGACGCGAAAGTGGAATCGCTAATTCGGGATCTGCCTGATGACAAGGGCCCTCGGCTCTTTTTGGAACGCATATCAAACGAGCGCCCGCTTACACTTCAAAAGCTAACCCGCGACCCTGCCCTGCTTTCTGACATTTTGGCTTTGGCTGCGTGGAGCCCTCTGTTGGCCACAACGCTGGAGCAAAATCCAGATTACATAGCATGGCTCAAACGAGAGCGCGCCGATACGCGCGTTAGAACTCGCGAACAGCTACAGGAATCGCTGGCGCGGTTTGCGCTGACAAACTCATCCCTGTCTCCCCAGGTTCTGTTCGCACGTTTCCGACGTCGCGAGCTCCTCCGTATTTATTTGCACGACGTCCGGCGGGCCCACACGCTCGTCGAGACCACGGAAGAGCTGTCTAATCTGGCCGACTCCATCCTCGATTACGCTCTGATCCTGGCACGACAGGACCTCGACAATAAATATGGCTCCCCGCTGCGCAATGATGAGCGCGGACGCATCGCCACGGCTGATTTCTGTATCGTTGCGCTCGGCAAGTTGGGCTCGCGCGAACTTAACTACGCGTCAGATATCGACCTGGTATTCATCTACTCTGAAGACGGGACCACCGCGGGCTCAGGCGAACAAGGCAAGCTGAGTAATCGTGAATACTTCATAAAGGTTTCCGAGACCGTCACAAAATTGGTGGGCCAACCGGCCGGCGAGGGTGCGGCTTATCGCGTGGATTTGCGTTTGCGGCCGCATGGACGCGATGGCGCGCTCGCTTGTTCGCTGGATGAAGCGCTTAAGTATTACCGCAAGTCTGCCCAGGCCTGGGAACTTCAGGCGTTGATTCGCAGCCGGGCGGCTGCCGGTTCCAACGCGCTTTTTTCACGGTTTGCCGGCGCCACTGAAGACTATATCTTTCGGCCCGATGTTTCGATCAAAAATGCTCTGGCGAGCGTTCGGACTGCAAAGCAAAAGATCGATCGACACATTGAGCGAAACACTGACGGCTTCAATGTCAAACTTCAACGAGGCGGAATCCGGGAGATTGAGTTCATTGCCCAGGCCCTGCAGCTGGCCCATGGAGGTCGAGACGAATGGTTGCGAGTGTCCCACACACTGATAAGCCTGGGACGGCTGGCCGAGCGAGATCTGATCTCGGAGCAAGAGCGCTCAGAATTGTCTGACGCTTATGTTTTTCTGCGCACGCTTGAGCACCGGCTACAGATGGAGCACGGACTACAAACTCACACAGTGCCCCAGGCAGCGCCATTACGAACGTTGGTTGCACGGCGTATGGGCTTTTTCGGGGCATCTTCAACTGACCCACGTGAAGATTTTGATAACGCCCTGAAGTTGCACACGACCAATGTGCGCCGGGCATACGACCGTTGCTTTGCTGGAGCTGACCTTGACGCAGTAGACGCGCGCGTTGAGAAGCCGCTTACTGACGGGAATGGAGATGGTCAAGGACTCGGTGTCGAAAGCCGGCTGCTGAACGCCGCCGCCCGGGTTTTCGTGTCTCATCTCCGGCCGGCAGAAACAGGCGTTAAGTTATCAACCACCGAATCGCTGACGGTCCTGCTGAGTGAAGCGGTCCATGAGGCACTCAATCCGCAGCGAGCACTAATGTTGACCGCGCGCGTCGCCGCTTCTCTCGACAAATCCGAAGGGCGAATTGAACTGTCGGAGAATAATCTGGTTGGTCTCGTGCATTTGTGCGGCGCCTCCGAATTCTTTGGGGAGATTTTGGCCGGTAACCCATATCTAATCGATTCGCTGGGAAACGAAAAGACGCGGCTCAGACGTCGAGATTACCGTTCCCAGCTTCGAACGAGTATCGACCCGGAGAAATCCTTCTCCGGAGAACTCTCGGCCTTGCGCCGGGAATGGTCAAAGTTGCTGGTCGAAATCGGCACTCATGATGCGGCAGGAGAGGTCTCTCGTTCCGAATCGAATAGCTTGCAAACAGAACTGGCGGTTGCAGCCGTTAATGTCGCTCTCCTGATAGCACGTCGCGAATTGGTGCGACGCTTTGGCCATTTGGCCGGAGGCCCCCGGTTGAGCGTTCTGGCTCTCGGCCGGTTGGCCAGCGGTGGGGTTGATTATGGTTCAGACCTCGACATTATTCTCGTCTACGATTCTCTCGTTTCCTCACCAGTGGCATCGTTGACGCAGGACGAGGCCTATGCCCGTCTGAGCGAATTGATGATCGCGGCCCTTTCGAGCGTGACGCGCGAGGGTTATTTGTATCGAGTCGATCTTCGTTTGCGTCCGGATGGAAAAAACGGCCCTCTGGTTATTAGTTCAGAGGGCTTTCTCGATTATCTGCGACAGCGAAGCGCAATTTGGGAGTGGCTCGCGTATGTGAAGCTAAGAGCTGTGGCCGGGGATCTGGAACTGGGCAAAATGATCGAAACCCATGCGAGGCACGCAATTCACGAGCAGGCCCGTGAAATCAGTCCGGGGGAGTTGAGGCAGGAAACGCGACGGGTGCGCGAACTCCTGGAACGAGAGAAGGGGAAGCGTAACCGGAGTGGCTCTCAAGGTGACATCGACATCAAGTATTCAGCCGGCGGCATGCTGGACGTATATTTTGCCGCGCGTTATCTACAGCTTCGGGACGACGTTGCCGACGAAGGCGAAGACCGTTCGACGCGCGCAACTCTTGAGAGACTCGAAGCGAATGGTTCTTTAAATGCGAGGGACTATGAAGCACTCAGCAACGGTTACGAGCTCCTTCGCACAGTGGATCATCAAGTCCGCTTAATCGTGGGCAAGGTCGCGGCGCTGCCTTCAACTAATCATCCCGCCTTCCGAGAGATAGCCCGGAGACTCGGCTTTGAGTCGGCCCATGAATTGAGTGAAACATTAATTGAGCGAATGCAGGCGATCCGTGAAAGTTTTGACCGGCTTACTGGACAAGGACAGAGCTAAAATCTCTATGCCCTGGTTTCTTTGGCGACTGATTCAAACCAGCAACGGGTACACCAGCGATGGGTCGATTGGCGCTCGGACATCTCAAAGTCAGCCGAACTGGGCAGGCGCTTGACCACTTCCCGCTCCTCATCATTGAGCTCTGACCAGCTTTTAATTGTTCCCTCGCCGCAACGGGTACAGCGCTTGTCGTTGTTCACCTCGTGCTCCTTTCGCAATCAGCTGGAGTTCAGAGTACAGCTTTAGCTTGCCGCTTACGAATCAGCAAGAAGAGTCTGGCCTTTGCACAAAACGGAGCTTAGGAATATCCGCAGGTCTGCGTCGCGTAGCGACCGGATGAGTTTAGCCCGGTCCTTCAGGGCCGGGAGCGCAACCACAATAATATCTTCGTCGCGTAGCGACTGAATGAACCTAGTCGATTCCCTCAAATGTGGCAGTCAATGCAAGTTCATTCACCTGGCTTCCTATCTGCTTCATTCGGTCGCTACGCGACGAGGGCTGGAATCGTTCATCCTCCCGGCCCTGAAGGACCGGGCTAAATTCATCCGGTCGCTACGCGACGAAGAGAGTGCACCTTATTTAGCACTTTTTGTGCAAAGCCCTAAGCCTGTACTTCCAGCTTCGCTCATTCCGCGCCACCCCTGACAAAAATTGCCTGTTTACGGAAGCCTCTTCATCGTGTAACTTAACTTTAGGGATACGCTGATGCAACAAACGCTCGGCTCAGCGCATCCAGAACAATAGAACACGAGCGAAGGACAAGAAATGTTTCGAATTAAAGCGTCATACACTGGTCAGCTGGAATTAAAAACGAGTCTGGAGCGGGCTCGCGAGTTCTTTGGCGAACTAAAGAACTTTGCCGACCTGATGCCGGGCATCGAGGGAATCCGCAAAGAGAGTAGCGGCATTGTGCGCTGGTTGGTCCGCGCTGAGGTGCCGGTAATTGGTTCAGTACAGGCAAGCTTCGCCGTGCGTAAGACTGAGGATCGACCCGAGAGACTCGAATGGTCGCCGGCGGGCACGGAGATGAAAAACTATCTTCGTTACGCCGCGGCGTTTGAAGTGCGCGGTCATAACGTATTGATAAAGATTTCTCAGCACGTGGAACTGCGCCGGCCTCATGCCAGAGACTTGCACAGCCTGGCCGCCTTCATTGGTGAGGGAGCTATCAGCTCGGAACTGCAGAAACGAATCACGGAAATGATCAAAACCTTCCTTGAGCGCGCGCAGGACAAGCTGGAAGGCGAGTCGGAGCTTGAGCAGGAAGCTATCTCATAGCAGAAGCGATCAGATTTTCCATATATCATTTGACATTTCTCATTGGTCATTGCAAACCCTATTTTGCGACGAATCAATGAACCTGCGAAGGAGCCTTCCGCTTCACAATAATTGGGCCGTCCTATTCGAGGGCGGCCCTTCGTTTTTGGTAATGCACGATTGATTTACGGAACGGCAATCACAAATGAGAAATGTCAAACGATATATGGAAAATCCTCCGTTTCTAGCGGTGACCGTAGCTAATCATATTCGCAAACATTCGATACGCGCCCGGCACTCCTTCACGCAACTGCCGGTACCAAACCATGCTGGTGTAAATGTAATTACCCTTGCCGTATTTCGCCGCCAGCAATCCACCTGTCAAAGGCTTCTCTCCCGGATCATTGGTTGAAAACAGCGTGCTGTAGTGGGTGTCCCACTCCTTCGGGTAATAGAGCCCGCGTTCCTGAATCCAGTTCTTGAAATCGGCCGGTCCAATCCGGTTGGGATGATTCAGTAGCGGATGCCGGGGCTCGGTAAATCCGATCGGTGCGGTTTCGTCGGTTACGCGCTCGCCTCCGAGGATGATCGGATAAGGCGCCAGTTGAGGGCGATTCTTTCTGGCGTCAGGATTCCACTCATTATCTTTGTGATAGAACACGATCAAAGTCCCGCCACCTTTAGCGAAGTCGAGCAAGCGGGAATTTGCCGCGATCAATTCCGGGTGAGCTTCATAACCACGATTGTCGATGATGATTGTGCTGTAGCTCGAAAGGTCTGTGCTCTCAATGTCGCCTGGAGTTAGCGCTTTTGCTTCAACTCCCAGAGCTGCAAGTGAGTTTTCCAGGGTTGCGTCAAAGCTCGGCACGTAGCCAACGCGCAGGTCAGGCGCTACCCGAGCATCGCTGTACACCAGGCGAACGGCCCGGTCGGTCACCAGGTCATTTGCTGGACCGAAGATTGATACCGTCGCAGATCTCGAACGTCTGAGCCCTCGCAGATCTTCCCGGCGCGGAATCTTATTGCTGGTGAGGATCGATTCATTGCCCGTTTCGCGCGGGCCCATGACAAGCTGACGAGACACTTCTGTGCGTTGACCCGCGTCTCTGTCAACCCGCATTCTGATGGTTCCGCGGAATGGTGCTTTTGTATGATTCGAGAGCTTTAAGATTAACTCCCGGCATCGACCGAGTGCTTCCTCAGTTCTAACGCAGGGTGAAGGAGAGACATCGATGATCTCAATTGCCGGAACAACATCCACAGCTTGCTCAGTGCTGATCTGAAACTTCGCGCCTTCGACCTCGAGCTGGGCTGTTGCTCTCGAAGGTGCTCCAAGCAACAAGCCGTCGTAAAGATGATCTGCCTCCGGGACTGTGTAGGCGGCGTTTGCCGGCGTAATGCTTTCAACAGTGACGGTAGTCTCAGTGTCCGGGAGAAGCTGATCAGGTGTTTCAACAGTTACCTCTTTGTCCCAGGCCCTAAACGAAAGTTTCCCGACATTCACGGGCTTGCTTCCGGCGTTTGCCAGAGTGATATTGAAGGACGTTTTCTCACCTCGTATCAATACGGGATCATTAGCTCTAAGTGACATCGACACACCCACGGCGCGAGCAATTGCGTTGCCAACCCGCTCGTCCCCTAATCCAACCGAATTCTGCGAGGTCGAATCAGCTGTCGCTCGCACGCGCCACTTGATCAATGAATCGAGCACGCTGTCGGGTTGATCCAGAAGTTCTGTCAGGTTCCGGCCGTCGATTGTCGCGGGAACCATCCCAGGATAAACAGGTTGTGACGCCTTCAATCCGCTCAGAAAGGATGGTAAGCCACCGGTAACCTTGTCGAGCGGTGGCGCGCCGGCGGCGGTGCGCACCAGTTGGTAACGAATCAGCGGCAGCTTTCCTCCCTCAACCCGGCGCGCTCTTAACATCTCTTCCATCGATTTTGGCCACGGTCCCTGCGTCGCGTGTTGCTGGAGAGCTTTGAGAGCTTGTTCCGCGAATGAGGTTCCACGCAATGGGTCGATTTCGTTTGGGTCTACGGCTACGATTTTTTCGGAATCCGTATTCTGACCAGCAGGCCCGCCTCCAGAAACGCGGACAAACAACCTTTGCGGCTGCCAGGTCTTGAGTTGCACCAATTGTTCTGGAAAACGTTTCGGATCGGCGGCCGCGTCGAAGGCTTCGATGATCAACTGGCCGGTAGCCTGGTGATGCCCGTGACCGCGAGAGGTGTCGTGGTTTGTGATAATCACGTCCGGGCGAAGCTCGCGAATTTTGAGGACCATTCGCCGTAAGGGTTCATCGTGTCCCCAAACCTTGAATGCTTCTTCGGCTGACTTTGAGAAACCGAAATCTTTCATGCCGAGGAAGTATGGTTCTGATCCCTGAATTCGCGCCGCGTTGCGTGTCTCCTGCGCTCGAATTACGCCCAGCTGTTCGTAGAGCTCCGGGCCAACAGCGTTCTGACCGCCTTCACCGTAGGTCGAAAACAGACTGACGGTATGCACGCCATATTTTCGCCGCAGCACGGTTAACGTAGTTCCGTCTTCATCGTCCGGATGCGCGGCCACGCACATGACAGTAAAAGGATTTGAAAGATCGAGCAGTGCCTGATGAAGCTCGGCCTTGTTAACGGTTTGAGTTGCCTGCGTTGCAGGAGGGGAAGAGTCTTGAGCCCGCGCAACACCCGCTAATGGCGGCGCGATCATTGCAGCTGCACACAGCAGAGCGAGAAACAAATGGAGACGCTTTACGACTCCGTATGAAAAATACATAACTTGTCTTTCCTTATGCACCCTCATGCGCGTAACCTTTCCAAACGCGTTGCGACCATCATGACTAATCCAATTATCAACATCAGCACAACACCGTAGGCTGCCGCGGTTCCGAGATTAAAATCCCGCAGTTCCGACGCGATCGCGATTGAAACCGGCCGATTTGTCGGAACGAATACTATTACCGATGCCACATATTCTCCCAGGGCAATCACAAAGGCCAGTAGCGTGCCCGCGATCGCGCCCGGCCATACGAGTGGCAGGGTCACGCGGCTGAACTTCTGCCACCAATGTGCCCCCAGACTGCCTGCCGCTTCCTCCAGCGCCGGGTCGATCTGTTCCATACTCGCTTGCACTGCCCGTACGACCAGTGGCATGAATCGAAGGAAGTAAACCACGGGCAAAATCCAGAAAGTCCCCACCAGAATAAAGGAACCTAATAACGGAGATGGACGCCCGTAGGCCTCGGCCAGAGAAACAGCCACCACCGTTCCCGGTAGCGCCCAGGGAACCAGGATCAAGCAGGAAAGCAGCCGCTTCCAATGGCGTCTTCCTTTTCTCGCAATCAGCGCGGCAACACAAAAACTCCAAAGCATTGCAGCGATTGCCGCAATTGCCGACATCGACAAGCTGTTAAGAACAACTTCACTGGCCCGTGGGTCAGAAAAGATTTTTGTGTAATTAGCGATGGTATATGCCGCCGGCAATGTTTGCGTGGTCCAACTTCCCTCTCGTGCCAGGCTGACGAGAACCAGCGTGGCGACCGGAGATACCAGTAACAGGGAAAAAACTACCCCGGCGGCGATCGCGATCACGCGTGACTTGCCGCTGGTAATTGCTCGCCGTTTTTTTGTCGAACCCTTCAGAGCCGCCGCGGCAAATTTTCGCGTGCCTTCGTATCGCTGGAAGAAGACCAGCGCGCTCAGGGAAATTACCGCCAGAATCACCGTTTCGGTTAGGGCCAGCGTCGTATCACCCCGCTGCCTGGCTGTATAGATCTCGAGAGTCAGGACGCGCACATCGCCGCCGAAGAGCAGTGGAGCACTGAAGGAAGCCATTGAAGTCATAAAAGTGAGCAACGCCGCGGCGATCAATGATGGCGTCAGTTGCGGCAGAATGATCCGAACCAGAACGCGGGCGCGGCCGGCGCCCAGGCTTTTTCCTGCCTCCGCTAGTGCTGCATCGATACGACTAAGGCCGGCGCCAGTCAGCATGTAAAAAAATGGGTACATCGTGTAGGTATGAAACAGCAATATTGCTGACCAGCCACGCAAGGACCAGGGTGATCTTTCCAGATGGAAAACCGACTGGGCCAGGCGCGCCAGGATTCCGGATTCCCCGCAGAGAAAAATGAAAGCGACGGTGCCGACCAGGGGCGGCAAAACCAGAGGCAAGGCCGCAAACGTCGCAAACAGACGGCGAGCCGGAAACGTGAAGCGCTCGAAAAGAAAAGCGAGAGGTATCCCGACAATCGCGCAGAACAAGACCGTCAGGATTGAAATACCCACGCTCGCCAGGATTGATTCGAAAACACTATTCTGGGAGAGAACCTCGCGATAGTTCGCTAATGACCATCCACCGTTTTGCTGAAGCGAAGCAACCGCGACATGAAGATTTGGATAGATAACGCCGTAGAGAAGAACTACGGCCACGATGAACCAGAGACTGAGACGAGGAGAAAATGTGAAGCGGGCACGCGACGGTAAGGAGAACGTATTAGGTGGCAATGGTTCGCGCACTCACGCATCCTTTAACAGCGAAATCCGATCAGGCGGCAAGATTGCCGTGCAGCGATCACCGGCAGCTAACCCATTCGTTTCGAGCACCAGAGCTTCCAGCAACAAACCATTGGCATCGAGCTTCACACTCGAGGTTGCTCCGGCAAAGTCTATCTCGCGCACGATCGCGGCCAGAGCGTTCTCATTTTTTTCGTCAGAGTTGGTGAGCACAACGTGTTCCGGCCGAATGGCCAGGATGCAGGGCTGATTAAGAGGGACCAGATCTTTATCATCAACGCGAATTCGTATCGTGTGACCACCGTCGAGAGTTTTGAATTCTCCAAGCTCTGCCTTACTCGAACTGAGGCGCATGACCTTGATGAGGTTGTTTCGTCCCAGGAATCGCGCTACTGAAAGCTGCACCGGATGTTCATACAAATCACGAGGCCGCCCGGTTTGTAGGATTCGGCCGCCGGCCATCACGCTGATGCGATCGCAAAGTGCGAAAGCCTCCTCCTGATCGTGTGTCACATAAACAGCCGTCAATCCGAGCCGGGCTACCAGTTCCCGCAATTCGCTGCGAGTTTCCTCGCGCAGGGTGACGTCAAGATTGGAAAGTGGTTCGTCAAACAGCAGGAGTGCCGGCTCAATTGCAATCGCCCGGGCAATTGCCACGCGTTGCTGCTGGCCTCCGGAGAGTTCGTCGACCCTGCGCTTTTCGTAACCCGGGAGTTGGACCAGCTCCAGGGCGGCCTTGACGCGATCGTGAATTTCCGATTTCGGCCGATGACGCGCGCGCAGGCCGAAGGCAACGTTTTCCGATACGTTCAGGTGAGGGAACAGTGCGTAGTTTTGAAAAACCATACCAAAGCCGCGGCGTTCGGCAGGCAGGCTGGTTATGTCCTGACCGTCGAAGGCGATTGATCCTGAGTCAGGTTTCTCCAGGCCGGCGATCATTCTAAGCGTAGTCGTCTTGCCGCAGCCGGATGGACCAAGCAAGCCAAAAAACTCGCCACGATCGACATCAAGCGAGACGTCGGTCACGGCTTGAGTTTTATCGAAGCGCTTCGAAAGAGTTTTGAGAGAAAGCAGTGGCATCAATTCACTACCTATAAGTCAGCGGCTTCTGGTCCTCCTGACAGCTTGCATGTCTCGGGCGGAACGATTCAACCAGCCGCGAAGCGGCGGTATTTAGTAGCCCCGTGCGTGAGCGCGGGGTTTCGAGGCTGTTTAACCACCCTGAGCGCCGAAGGTGCGACACCAATGGTCAGCCGAGTAAATGCCGGCCCTCTCGGGGCCTCGGCCATTCTTGTTTTCTAGCCCACGCCCTCACGGGCATGACTATTGACTGTCAGCCCTTCGGGCCTTCTGAATCACTTCTTACTTCGACCGCGAATCTCAGTATCCCAGTAGCGTAACCAGTCACCGCTCTGCTTGCGAAGCAACTCCCAGTCAATCGGCATCTCGTTGACAGGTTCATTCATCCACGCCGGCAGCTGGCTGCGATCGATGTCTGTGCGCAACGGGATGCGGTAGTACTTCTTTGCTGCCGCCACCAGGTTTTCCTGCGTGGTGACAAACTCGTAAAAGCGTTTTGCCTCTTCCTCGTTTGGCGCACCGCGCACCAACGCAATTCCGTCAGTTATGACCGGCGTCCCGCTGGCCGGAAAAACGTAACCGATCGGAAATCCTTTTTGCTCCTTATAAATCCGCACGTCGGGCAGATTCCAGAGACTAAGAAGACCTTCACGGCGCACCATCTTCTGCATCAGTAGCGTGCCATCGGCTGTGTACTCGTGCACGTTCGCATCGAGGCGGCGGAGCCAGTCATAGCCCTTCTCCGGCGAGCCCGTGTCTTTATAAAACCGCCAGATCATTGCGCCAAAAATCGCGCGCATCGAATCTGATGGGTTTGGGTTTCTAATCAGCACCTTGTCTCGCCACTTCGGATCAAGCACATCATCCCAATCCTTCGGGGCCTCTTCCGGCTTGACTGCATCGCTGTTGTAAACGATCACCTCGGGCGTTTGATAAGTTGCATACCAGCGGTCCTGGCTGTCGCGACTGTTGCTGGGAACCTTGTCGGCCCACGTTGGCCGGTAAGAAGCGAGCAGGTTTTCCTCGGCGGCCGTTTGAAAGGTTGTGTGAGCGGCGCCCCACCATAAATCGGCCTGGGGACGATTGCGCTCGGCACGAACCCGCTCGAGTATCTCGCGCGAGCCCATATCGAGAAACTGTACTTCAACGTCTTTGTGTTCGACTTTGTAACCCGCTATGAAGTCGCGCAACAAATCCTGGCCATGCGGAGTGTAGATTAGCAGCTTGCGACCAGGCGGACTGCCTTTGCGCGCACACGAAAATAGCAATGCACTCAGGCAAAGAATTACTATTAATAATCTGGAAACGTGGAAAGACATCCAAGTTGAAATCAGACTGGAATCGTTGAAGCGCGCTCATGCTAACACACAAATAATGCGTGCTGTATCTTGCCTTTCTGCGGGCTTTGCCGGACGATCTAAAACGTTTAGACTAAACGCCACCGATGGGGAGAGCCAGTAGTTTAGAGTTCAAGCTTTAGCTTGCCTTTGCGACGCCGGCAACCTGAAGGTTGAACTCTGAACTTCTTGAGCGTTTAGTCACTAGCACAGGATTAAGAGCTGGTTGAATTTTGGTAAGACGATGAGCACGAGAATCCCGAGGCCAAAAAAAGGACTTGTTAAGCGAGGCGCCTGGGAGATTACCAAGAAGCTCCTCAAGGCGATTCCTATTATTGGTCCGGTCTTTACCGTGGGATTTGCCGGCCACGATATCAAAAAGAAGGGATTGGTGCCGGGGGCTGTTCACGTCGGGCTTGATGTAACACCAGTAGTAGGAACAGCCAAAAATATCGTCGAGATTTTTACCGGCGACATCATTCCAGATAAAACGCCAAGGGCGCCTCAACTGCAGGAGACGCCGTCGCTCAAGGAACCACCGCGCAATCCCAGCTAACCTTCCACTTGAAAGCGACAAAGAGCGGGGCAGGGTTCGATAGGTCCAATATGTCATATAGGACGTATCGAATCCGCCCTCGCTCTTTTATGTAGCAGAAATCGGCGGACGCTCAGTGAAAGGGCGCGCAGTTTCATATGCGTGGCCGAGTTTGAGCAACGTTGGTTCCGACCAGTAGCCGCCGAGAAGTTGGAACCCGATGGGCAGCCGATTAGACGAAAGACCGCACGGAACGTTGAGGCCGGGAATGCCCGCGAGGTTTGCAGTGACGGTGTAGATATCATTCAGATACATCGACAGCGGATTATCAACTTTTTCACCAATCAGGAACGCGGGCGTAGGTGCGGTCGGCGTGATGATCGCATCGCAACTTTCAAACGCTTTGCGGAAGTCGCCCTTGATTAGCGATCTCACCTGCTGTGCTTTTCGGTAGTAGGCATCATAGTAGCCGGCCGAAAGAACATAAGTGCCTAACATGATACGGCGCTTAACTTCCGGTCCGAATCCTTCTGCGCGCGTCTTCCGATACATCTGTCGCAACTCAGGCGCATCTTCCGCGCGAAATCCATAACGAACACCGTCGAAGCGCGCGAGATTGGAAGAAGCTTCGGCCGTGGCGATGATGTAATACACGGCAATGCTGTACTCGGCGTTGGGCAACTCAATCTCAACGATCTCTGCGCCAAGCTCGCGGTAAACATCGACCACCGCTACCACTGACTCGCGCACTTCCGTATCCAGGCCCTCACCGAAGAGAGATTTCGGAAAACCGATCCGCGCGCCTTTGATGTCGGTCGTCAATTCCTCCAGGTAATCCGGCACCGGAACATCCGCCGTGGTTGCGTCGTGAACGTCGCGTCCGGCAATTACCCCGAGCACGCGGGCGACGTCGCTCGTGTTGCGCGCAAAGATGCCTACCTGATCCAGTGAAGACGCGAAAGCGACCAGGCCGTATCTCGAGTTGCGCCCATAGGTTGGTTTTAAGCCGACGACTCCGCAGAGGGAAGCAGGTTGACGCACTGAGCCACCGGTATCAGAACCCAGTGCGACCGGCACAATGCCCGCCGCAACCGCTGCCGCCGAACCGCCGGACGAACCGCCCGGCACGCGCAATGTGTCCCAGGGATTTTTCACCGGGCCAAACGCGGAATTCTCGTTTGAAGAGCCCATGGCAAATTCATCGCAATTCGTTTTGCCGACTACGATTGCGCCCGCACCGAGGAGACGTTCAATCACCGTCGCGTTATAGGGCGGGTGATAATCACCAAGAATTCGTGAGCCGCAGGAAGTTTGCAAGCCCAGCACGCAGATGTTGTCCTTGATGGCAATCGGGATCCCGGCGAGGGGAAGACTGTTCCCCAGGTCGAATTCGTCAGCGCGCTTTAACGCTCCGGCCCGGTCAATCTCGAGAAAAGCATTGAGTGGACCGTTCAAGTTTTCCGCCGCATTCAACGACGACTCGACCACGGCGCGGGCAGTTGTTTCGCCGCTGCTAATCCGGTTCCTCAATGACTCAATATCGTTTTTGCTGTCACTCATTTTTCTAAACTTCTGGCGAAAACAGAATAGGACCGCTCACTGCTCACTGCTTACTGCTTACTGCTTACTGTTCTTTCAGAGTATCTTCGGCACGCGAAAATGTCCCGACGCGGGATCCGGGGCCTCGGCGAGTGCGATCTTTTGGCCAAGCGACGGGGTTACTACGTCTTCGCGAGCCGAATCCGTACCTTCACCTTCGGGCGTGAGTCCACCTAAGGCGGGTTCAACATCGCTGGTAGCGAGCGCGTTCAGTTGCTCGACGTAGGTCACAATCTCGGCCATTTGCGGTGCGAAGATCTTCAGCTCTTCCGGCGTAATCTCCAGGTGCGCCAGCTGCGCGACTTTCTCAACATCAGATTCGTTAATAGGCATGGCGTTTGAATTTCGGATTTCGGATTTCGGATTTAAGGAACTGGCCCCAGTACTCAGCGCTCAGTACTCATCACTCATCACTCATTACTCATCACTCATCACTCAGTATTCTTTTCTATTCGTCTGATACAGCTGGTGGCCGCACCGAGAAAGGCGCGCCGCAGCTCAACATCTTCTGTGCCAGCGGCCGCAGTAAGCAGTTCGCCGGGAATTTTGTAATCAGGTCGTGGCTTCTTCGATCCTTCCAGAGTCCCCCGAACTTTGGCTAAGGTCTTGGGATCAATGCGTAACTCGATAGATCTAACCAGCGTTTGGCCCAGAAGGTAGTTGAGCCGAAGAATCAATGGTCCACGCATCTGCTCGAGCTGCCTTTGCCAAATCTTGTCTTCAACCACAACCACGAGCTTCTTGTCTTGCAGTTGCACCGCAACCGCATGATTGATGAGCCCTTCGCCGGCAATGTGTTTCCAGGCAGCAATGCAGGCAGCCTCGGCAACTTCTTCAGAAGCACCAGCAGCGGCGAGTATCGCAGGTAATGTTTTGATCAGGCTGTCCATGGTACGCAGTCGTATCGCTGTTTCCGAATCTGCTCGCTTCAATCTAAAATCACCAATCTTTTCAGAACCGGGAGCGGACCGGAGTCCCCGGCGCGGCAGCCGCACTGGGGTGGTGGTAGCGACCGCTGCACGTGTTCAAGCTGATTGACGCGTGCACTTTGCGGCATTAGCGAATGATTCTGGAGTGTAGCGGAGAATTGTTTAGCGCGACAAGCGGAGGGTACTTTGGACAGCAACAGTCTGTTTAATGAGAGGTTGGTGTTGGCGTCGCAGAGCCCGCGGCGCGCCGAGCTATTGCGGGCGGTCGGTGGGGAGTTTGAAACGGTAGCGGCAAACATCGACGAGACGCGGATGGAATCGGAGGATGCTGTTAGTTATGTTAAGCGTCTGGCAAAGGGAAAGGCGGAGACTGTCGCCGGGAGAGTTTCTAATCATGAGCTGGTGTTGGGGGCTGACACGGTCGTAGTGATTGACGGGGAGATTTTGGGCCAGCCGCGGGATGATGACGATGCCCGGCGAATGCTGAAGTTGTTAAGTGGGAAGTGGCACGAGGTGTTGACTGGCATAGCTCTCTTGCGGACGGGAAAACCTCCTCGAGTCGTGGTCGATCATGAGACGACGCGGGTGCAATTCTGCGAGATGTCTGACCATGAAATTGATTGGTACGTGTCCACCGGCGAGCCGAAGGGAAAAGCGGGCGCGTACGCGATTCAGGGGAGAGGAGCGCTCTTCATCAGGGGAATCCAGGGCGATTATTTCAATGTTGTAGGCTTGCCGCTGCGGTTGGTCTATGAATTATCGCAGAAGATTTGATTTATATAGACCAACCCTTAGACTCAGCTAAAAGAGCGGGGGCAGGGTCCAATAGGTTCGATAGGTCCAATAGGTTCGATAGGTCCAATAGGTCCAATAGGTCCAATAGGTCATATAGGACCTATCTAATCCTACCCTTCAATACAACACCGTCCCACCATCAACATTGATCGCCTGGCCGTTTATTCCCCGGCCATCTTCAGAAGCCAGCAATAACGCCAGTGCCGCCACCTCTTCAGGTTCGACCAGCCGATTCTGTGGACTCATTTTTTTGAGCGACTCCATTGCCTGGTCCGCCGGCAGTCCCGTCTTCTTCGTTATGTTTTCTACTCCACGCGTAGTCATCTCTGTATCAACATAACCGGGGCAGATCGCATTTACCGTGATCCCTTTCGCGGCAACTTCCAGGGCCGCCGAGCGCGTTAATCCGAGGACACCGTGTTTCGAAGCTGAATAGGCAGCGATATAAGGCGCACCGATCTTGCCGGCGATAGAAGCGATATTTATGACCCGGCCCCAGCCGCGCTGAATCATTGGCGGCAGTGCCGCACGCGTGCAATAGAAAGTGCCACTTAAATTGATCGCCAGATGGCGGTGCCAGAGCTCATTGTCAGTTTTGGTCAAGGGTGCACTCTCGGCAATCGCTGCGTTGTTGACCAGAATGTCGGGACCGCGACCGACGTGTTCGGTGACGCGAGCAAACATTTCCTCAACGCTCTTGATATCCGAAACATCGCAAAAGACTGGTAACGCCTTCGCCGAAAACTGATCGGCTATTTCGGTCGCTACCTTTTCGACTTGATTGATACTGCGCGCAGCCACCACCACCTCGGCACCCTCGCGCGCGAACACCAGAGCAATAGCACGGCCAATCCCGCGACCGCCGCCAGTGATTAGAACAATTCGATCTTGTAGTTTCATTAATAACCCCATCCGCACTCACAACTGTGCGGTCGTTAACTAACATGTTGCTTAGAAGACGGTTCAGCAAACAACAGTCGGAAAAACGATCCACGAAATCACACGAAGTAACACGAACAAGGCCTCCCTTCGTGAAATTTCGTGTGATTTCGTGGATCGTCTTTGTCTTAATTATCGCCCGGTAAACTTCGGTGGTCGCTTCTCCAAAAACGCCCGCAAGCCTTCACCCGCGTCTCCCGACTCAAAACAACGCATCTGTGCTTCAGTCTCGTAGCGCAGCATCTCTTCGAGCTCCGCGGCCTGACTCATGTAGACAGCCTGCTTGGCCGCTCCCAGCGAAATTGCCGGCGCCTCCCGCAAGCGTTCTGCGAGCCGACGGGTGGTTGCCTCCAATTCTTCCGGTGCGACCACGTCATTCAGTATCCCCAGTTGGAGAGCTTCTTCCGCGCTGATAGCTTCGCCGAGAAAAAACATTTCGCAGGCTTTATTTGGAGTCACCAGTCGCGGCAGAAAGTAGGTTCCTCCCCAATCGGGATGCAATCCGACTTTGGCAAACGATTGGCTGAACGTGGCCGTAGTCGAAGCGACTCGTAGATCGCAGGCGAGCGCGAGATTGAAACCCGCACCAGCCGCCGGGCCGTTAATGGACGCAATCACCGGCTTCGTCATCTGGCGGATCCCGGTGATGACGCGCCGCGCGGACCCAAGCAAACGTGAAAACTCTTCGGCATCGTGCCTCTCGATCAGGTCCGCCATCGCCCTGACATCGCCGCCGGCGCAAAAGGCGCGGCCGGCTCCCGTGATGATGACCACATGAACGCTACGGTCGCTCCCGGCAGTCTCCAGAGCCTGCGCCAGGTCACGCCGCATGTGCCCGGCAAGGGCATTTAATTTCTCCGGCCGATTAAGAGTAATCGTCGTGATGCCTGAGTCTTCAGCAATGTCTATGTGTTCGTACATAAGAAAAAGGGTAAATGGTAAATAGTGAATGGTAAATGGTGATGATGATGAGAAGTTCATGGTGATGATTAATGGGAAGTTCGGAGGCACTATGCGAGTGCCACAAAGGAACCCGCCTTAAACCATTTACCATTTACCATTTACCATTCCCTATTTACCTGTGAATACCGGTTTACGTTTATTAACGTAAGCGTCAAGTCCTTCTTTTGCATCTTCCGATTGAAAGAGCTGTTGTTGCAATTCGCGCTCGAGAGCCAACGCCGACTCAAATGAAATCTCCGCCCCTGTCTGAACGCTGCGCTTGATTCTACCCACCGCCCCGGCCGCCTTGTTAGGCAAAGTAAACTGGCCGCAATATTCGCGAACCCGCTCCATAAATTGATCACCAGTTTCCGCGTCGATAATCTGATTGACCATTCCCAACTCAAGGCCGCGTTCAAAATCAAACAGTTGTCCGGTCGCCATCAGCTCAATCGCTTTCGACTTGCCGACAATGCGAAGCAGTCGCTGTGTGCCGCCGGTGCCGGGCAGTACTCCCAACGAAACTTCAGGAAGTCCCATCTTGCCGGCGTTGCGCCGCGCCAGACGAATGTCGGCAGCCATCGCTACTTCCAGGCCGCCGCCGACGCAATGCCCGTTAATGGCTGCGATTACCAGCTTTGGAGTTTGCTCAAGACGGGACAGAGTTTCATTCGCATGCAGGCAGAAATAGTATTTGAAAGATGGCGTAACGCTGGACAGCATGTTGATATTCGCACCGGCGCAGAAGAACTTTTCACCGTTGCCCGTGATGACGATCACCTGGACGCTTTCATCCATGCGGGCCGCGAGAATCCGCGCGTCAAGCGCCTGCATCATCTCGTGCGTGTAGGTGTTGGCCGGAGGATCGTTCAGCGTCAGAAGCGCAATGCCATTCTCAACGTGATACTGGACAAGATCCGCGGTTAGTTTCTCCTGAGCTTCAGTTGCGGCCATATTCAAACGTGCCTTTCTCTGTGCATCCTCAGAGTCCTCTGTGTCTCTGTGGTGGTGTGTTTCTCTCGGTAAGTTCACCACAGAGGCACAGAGTTCACAGAGATTGCAGAGAGACTGGAAGCTATCGTTGTAATGCTAATTACCTGTCGCTGACCACGTCGCCGCGCCAGACATTAAACGGCTCGAGCGTACGTTTGGGTGCGAAGTCTAGTTGGTCTGTTGGTGATCCGGCAACAAATCCGTGAAGGAACAGTCGGGTTACGTTATCGACCAGCTCCGAAACCTTCAGCTTTCCCTGCGGATCATACCAATTGTAGATCCAGTTCATCATGCCGAAGAGGGCGTAAGTCGCAACTGTCAGATCGATTTGAGGCCCATCAGTTTCCTGTTGCTGGATCTCTTTAAGAATCTTGCGCGCGAGCCGCGTGTATTTATCTTTCTTGGTGGAGACATGTCGGTGCAGGTCGCCGGCCAGCGACTCGGCCTCATGAGACAACACTTTCATCTCGGCCATGTTGGCGGCAAAGAATGAAAGGTGGTTGTCGATGAAGATGCGCAGCTTGCTTAAAGGGTCGGCCACTTCACGCAGACGTTCTTCGAGACGTTCGAGCACCCGTCCAAAGCAATTGTCCTGAATCAGGAAAAGAAGCTCTTCTTTCGATTTGCAGTAGTGATAAAGGCCGGCCAGGCTGACGTTGGTGGCACGCGAGATATCGCGCATGGTGGTCGAGTGGTAACTCTTCTCGGCAAATATCCGCGCCGCATTGCGCAGTATGAATTCCAGCTTCTGATCGTATTTCGAAAAATCTGTTGAAAGATTTGCTGCCATAAATCAAACCGCCAAAAATCAAACCGCCAAGACGCCAAGAGCGCCAAGGAACCGCAAAAAGGAAATAGACTAAGAGACTGACTTCGTTGCTCAGAAATGAAATCCCGAGAAGAGAAACATTCACAGACTCTGTCTTCTTATGTATTCCGTCCTTGGCGCTCTTGGCGTCTTGGCGGTTAACCTCTTTTCACAACCTTACGTATTCAAATTCAAACGGCTTGCCCTTGATTCCGGTGGCGGGCGCCGCGATCCAGTTGGCGATCTGTCCCGGCTCGGTTACTGGGTGCATCAGGTTACGCACGTATTCGCGATCCTCCATCGTCGGTAACCACTCGGATTTTCGTTGCTCAAACTCTGCCTCAGTAATCAAACGGCCTTCGATATCGAACGAATGGCCAGCGTATTCCCCCAGGTGGCGATGAAAACGCGTGTTGGGTAGGTAGATGCGCTCGCTGATTCCTTCTTCCGCCAGCGTTCTGTTCCAGCGGGCCAGCCCTTTTTCGCAATCTTTGACATACTCGCCACGCAACACCTGGTTCAAGGCATTGCGCAAAGCAACCTCGCGTTCTCCCAGTTTGCCATCGGCAACAACCGTCATGGCGAAGTGCTGGTCCGCAATCACGTGGTCTTCGTACTGCTCCTGCTCTTTGTATCGCCCTTTGAGGCCGGCGGCGAAAAAGTCCGCCGAGTTTGAACTGATCTCTCCACCGAACAGATCGAGCGAGTAACTAAACCAGAAATTAACGTGCTTCTGAATAATGTCGAGGGGAATGCCGCCGAGCGCCCGGACGTCGCCTTCCTTCATTAGTTGCGCAGTTCGTTTGACGATCCGGTTGATTCCGGTATCGCCGACAAACATGTGGTGCGCTTCTTCGGTCAACATAAATTGACAGGTGCGGGCCAGCGGCTCGAAACCGGATTCGGCGAGCGCCGACAGCTGATACTTACCGTCGCGATCGGTGAACATCGTGAAGCAGAAAAAATTGAGCCAATCATCGCAAGGCTGGTTGAAGGCCTCGAGGATGCGAGGTTTGTCTGGATTTCCACTCCTTCGTTCGAGCAGAGCGTCGGCTTCATCGCGGCCATCGCGACCGAAGTAACGGTGCAGCAGGTAGACCATGGCCCAAAGGTGCCGGCCCTCTTCCACGTTTACTTGAAACAGATTCCGCAGGTCGTACAGCGAGGGACATGTTTTACCAAGCTCTCTCTGCTGCTCTACGGAGGCCGGTTCAGTATCGCCCTGGGTGACGATGATGCGGCGCAAGGAGTTGCGGAATTCCCCCGGGACTTCCTGGTAAACAGGCTGGCCCAGGTTGTCACCAAATCCAATCTTTGCGCCAGGGTCGGCGGGTTTCAAGAAGATGCCCCAGCGGTAGTCGGGCATCTTCACGAAATCGAAGTTGGCCCAGCCGTCTGGTTCGACGCTGATTGCGGTGCGCAGGTAAACATCCTTCTGCTGGAAGCCATCCGGACCCATCTGCTGCCACCAGTCGAGGTAATTTGGCAACCACTTCTCCAGCGCTCGCTGAAGCTTTTTGTCTTCCGCCAGGTTAACGTTGTTAGGAATTCGATCGTATAGATTCATAGTCGTTCTCTACAAAAAGTAGTTGAATAAGCTCACAAACCGCGAAAGAAAATCTCAGGTCCGAAAATCTCGAGGTCAAGAAGGTGGGCTTGCCTCCGCTCTGGTTGAGTGCCATTCAGCGGGCGGGGGCAAGCCCACCTTCCTGACCTCGAGGTTTTCTATCTTGAATCATTTTCTGAACCTTTTGCTTATTAGCCTCTGTACCTGTTTATCTCTGCGCCTCTGTGGACTATGTCCTCTTGAAATCAAACTGTGCCTGGGTCGGCTTGCCGTAATTAGTTAAGGCACCCTGTGGTCCGACAGCGTTTGGTCGTTGAAAGATCCAGTTCTGCCAGGCCGTTAAGCGGCCATAGATCTTTGTATCCATCGTTTCCGGTCCGCCGAAACGGAGCGATGCTTCCATGCCGGTCAAGGCATCGGGGGACAACGAGGTGCGCTCTTCTATCGCCACGCGGATCTCATCTTCCCAGTCCAGATCATCGGGCGCGAACGTAATCAGACCTGCAGCCTCAGCCTCCTCGGTGTCGAAAGGATGGGTTCGCGCCAGCACAGCCTCGGCCTTTTCGGGCTCAGCCAGGAACCGAGACTGTAGACGCGTCAAACCGTTGCTCATCGGCAGCGCGCCGGCGTTAAGTTCGCTGGCGATGATTTCAACCGGCTGATCCGGATCATTCAGCATGTAACTGCGGTCCGAGGCGAGCAGGAGTTCAAGCAGATTGCCACCGAAACAACTCTCGGGCTCAACAATAGCGAAGAAGCTCTTGGCGGTCAGATCGAGCCGGCGTAGCACCCGCGCCATATAAAGAACGATCTCGCGCACCAACCAGTGATCGCGGTTCGCGACCAGCGTCTGGTCGACTGAAATAACGTTGCTGAGGTCACCTTCAGTGCGAAGACAAACCAGGCCAATTTCCGGTTGGTTGACGCGCAGGTAAAGCAACGCATTGTCGAGTTCCCGGTATGCCTGCAGCGGCCAGTAGGTATCGCCGGCGCGCAGAATTTCGTCAGTCGTTTTTTGGGGCGCGCATTCGGGTCCGCGCATGGTTAGATCTGCGTAACGCTCGTCACCGTGTAATTTCAGAGAAACGTACTTGTACTCGAGACCGTCGGCGGTAGACTCGCACTCGATAGGATTGAGCTTTATCCCGTAACGCGAACTGTTAGTTTGCGACGCGTCGCTATCACTCAATCCGGCAGCCTCCCCATCACCACGCAAACTAACAGTTTGCTTTACGTCGTTGGCAATTTCGCGCACCCGGGCGTCAATCGATTCCTGGAATTTGCTGGTGGGAAAATAGTCGTCGATCAATCCCCATTCCTTCGCGCGTTTTCCTTTCAAGCCTTCGGCCAAAGTGGAAAACACATCGGCGCGGTCCCGGCGAACCCTCCTCTTATCGACCAGGCGAGTCAGGCCACCAGTTCCCGGCAACACCCCAAGCAGTGGAACTTCCGGAAGGGAGATAGCCGAGTTCCCGTCGTCAACCAGATATATTTCGTCGCAGGCGATCGCCAGTTCGTACCCACCGCCGGAAGCAGTGCCATTGAGCGCTGCGATATAGTGGCGACCGGAATGATGCGAGTCGTCTTCAATGGCGCAACGCGTTTCGTTTGTAAACTTGCAGAAGTTGACTTTGAAAGCGTGCGAAGAAGTGCCGAGCATGTATATGTTTGCGCCGGCGCAGAAGATGCGTGGTTTGAGGCTGGTGACAACCACAACCTTCACCTGCGGGTGCTCGAACCGTAGGCGTTGGACTGCATCGGCGAGCTCGATGTCGACGCCGAGGTCATATGAATTGAGTTTGAGCTTATAGCCCTCAGCTAGCGTTACATCTTCCTGCACATCCATCGAAAGGGTAGCGATTTCACCGTCTACCTTTAATCTCCAATGGTTATATTGCTCTGGAGACGTTTGAAAATTGATCATGAACTGCCTCTTTTGCTTCCGTTTCCCGAGGGATTTACTATCAGTCTGGCGGCCATTCGAACGTTCGTTCGGATATTAACCCGAGCGAGCTGGGCGATCAAGGCTGAAAAGCTAAAAACGATCCACGAACCCACACGAAACGGCACGAAAAGAATTCGGGGTTGTTCTCCGTGCGACCTCTGTGTTCTCTGTGCCTCCGTGGTGGAAAACGGCGGAAAACACTCACCACAGAGACACAGAGAACACAGAGAACGCACAGAGATTCGGAATTAGGACACTACCCAGCTGCAGCTTTCCCTTGATTTTTTCTGGGCGGTAGGTTATCTGCTTTGCGCAAAAACATACCTTACCGGCTCTGGGCTTTGACGCAGCATCTCTTCGCAGTTTTACAGGGAGTTTCAGGTTCATTCATTACGAACGGGAGCCGGTTCTCTACCGGTTCGCGATGTGAGTCACCGGCAACGTTGAACTCAGGAAGTCATATGAAAATCTATCTCGCAGAAGAAAGAGCCGGCCAACAGCAACCTGAACGCGAATTCGATTCGGCAACAGTTAAGGTCGGTCGTGACGGCAGTGATTGTCAGATCGTATTTGATGGCAATGAATGGCCGATGGTCTCACGCAAGCACGCCGAGTTCCGTAGTGAGGGCGGGCGAAGTTTGCTCGTCGATTTGAAGTCCCGCTTTGGGACGTTCCTGGACGGGCGTCAATTATCGGGCCCGGCCGAGATCGGCGCCGGTTCGCGCGTGCAATTTGGTCCGGGTGGTCCGGTGTTGCGAGTTGTGCGAATCACACCTGTGCAAGCAGCGACCCCGAGTACCGCTGCTGTAGGCGTTCGCACTCCAGCGGTCGCTGCGTTGGAGCACAGCACAGCCGCCCTTGCTTCCCCTCACCGGGACTCGGCCTTTCTCGAACTCACAACTGATGGGGCCATTCAACGGTTTGAGATCGCCCACGACATCGCCAGCATCGGACGCGATGTGAATATGGACATCAGGATCGCGGCCGATGACGGTCTGGTTTCGCGTCGCCACGCCGTGATCAGGCGGCATGGAGACCGCTTCGAACTGATCGATCAAGACAGCTTCAACGGGACGCTCTTAAATGGACAACGAATTGTCGCAGCGAGCTTGCTGAACGATGGCGATCAGATCCAACTGGGAAGGGGTGGCCCGGTTCTCTATTTCCGAGATCCAAAGAACCCCGCGGCAAATAGAATCGGAGTCAAGGCGGATAGAGAGTCTGTACCTGCAACCATAATGGCTCCCGCCCACTTAGCCGGCAATGCGCGCCAATCAACGGGCGAACCGGTTCCGGCTACTCCATCCATGGACCAGCGAGTTGCAGGCGCAGCCGGTCAAACTCCAATCGTTGTTCACGCGTTCGAGGGAAATTCGCCGATAACGATCGGGCGGGCAGCGGACATCAATGTCAGACTCGACGGTCTACAAATCTCGAATTATCACGCCCGCGTAAGCAAATCGAATGGGACCGTATTTATCGAGGACATGGGTTCCACTAACGGCGTCTACGTTAACGGCACGCGCATCAAGACTAAGGTTCAGATTGGCAGTACTGACACTATTCAGATTGGCCCATTCCTGTTGTTTGCTGATCCGGCAAGCGGGCTTGCCGTTCTCGACACGCGTTCAAAAACGCGCATCGATGCCATCGATATTACAAAGATCGTCCGAAACCGTTCTGGCGGCGGAACCATCAAGCTTCTGGACGATGTGGATCTCACCATTCAGCCTAATGAATTCGTCGGCCTGCTGGGGCCATCGGGAGCGGGAAAGTCGACCCTGATGGATGCGCTCAATGGCATGCGGCCGGCAACGAATGGGTTGGTACTGGTTAACCGTCAGGATCTATACGAGCATTTGGATTCGCTCAAACAGTCAATTGGTTATGTTCCGCAGGACGACATTATTCATCGCGAGTTGTCGGTTTATCGCACCCTTTACTATGTGGCCCGCCTGCGATTATCGAGTGACGTTTCCACCCAGGAGATCGACCAGATCATTAATGAAGTGATGGACGTAACTGGTCTTTCAGAGCGTCGGGATGTTCCGGTGGGTCAGCTTTCCGGCGGCCAACGCAAGCGTGTATCGATTGCAGTGGAACTGATCACCAAGCCGTCGATTATCTACCTCGACGAACCAACTTCCGGTCTTGACCCGGCGACGGAAGAGAAAGTGATGAAACTGTTTCGTCAGATCGCGGAATCTGGCCGGACCGTCATCCTGACCACGCATGCGATGGAGAACGTCAAGCTCTTTGACAAAATTGTGGTGCTGATGCGGGGCAAGCTCGTCTTCTATGGAGGCCCTCAAGCAGCCCTCCGCCACGTGGGCGCCGAAAGCTTTAAGGATCTATACGACAAGTTGGAAGCGCCCATTGACACCAGAGTCAAGCAGCTCCCGCCGTTGTCGCCCACGGCAACCGCAGAACAAAAGCGAACCCACAAGTTGCAAAGGGAGCAAATTGCAGAACAGGTCGCGGAGGAATGGAAGCAGCGCTTCACTAAGACAGACGAATACAAAACAAATATTCTGCTTCCGCTTGGCTCATTGAAAGGCCAGCAGCATGCAGCGGCGCCAACGAAGCATCGGCCCACAGTAACGGACGGCCTGCGCCAGTGGAAGACACTCGCACAGCGTTACATTGAAGTACTGCGTCATGACAAGTTTAACCTGCTCATCCTGTTTGGTCAGGCGCCGATCGTGGCGTTTCTCACTTACCTCACTGTCGACAAAGAAAGTTCGCGAGACTTTCCCTACTTTGTGCTGGCGCTGGTTTCTGTTTGGTTTGGAACCTCGATAGCCGCGCGGGAGATCATCAAGGAACGGGCGGTCTACAATCGCGAACGAATGGTAAACCTCGGCTTGCTCCCGTATGTCGGCTCAAAACTGCTGGTCCTCACCCTGATTGTCGGTCTTCAGTGTATTTTGCTTTTTGGGCTGCTTCGAATCCTGGACTTCGCCGGCCTTATGGAATTACCCGGTGAGTACTACGGCGCTCCGCAATTAGCGGTGATGATCCTGACCGGCATGGTGGGCATCGCCCTGGGCCTCTTTATCTCGGCGATTGTGAAAACTTCAGAAATGGCGACCAGCTTTGTGCCGCTTATGCTAATCCCGCAACTATTGTTTTGCGGCCTGGTGGCTGTCCCGAAAGGGGTTTCGAAGTATGTTGGTGTGGTTATGCCCGCCACCTGGGCCTTCGATGAAATGAAGCGTTTCTCGTCTCTGCCCGTCCTGCGAGGCAAGGATGAAAATGCCGAGCCGGCAGCGCAAAATGATGGTCGTGGTCTGTACAAAGACATCAAATATCAAAACGACAAGTTGGTTGATCAGAAGCAGAACGAGGTTGAGGGTTATAAGTCGAAGTCGGAAGATAAGTTTGACGATTTTGATAAGGAGATGAACACCTATCAGAAGGATCTGGAGAAGTGGAACATGGGTGGCCGCCAGGGGCGCGAGCCGACCAAACCCTCAAAGCCGAAGCTCGACCCGGTTCCGCCGCAGGTAAAGGTTGTGCAAATGCCAGACGATCTAAGCGGTTATGTAGACTTTCTGCATCCCTGGGGCGACCGCATCCTTAATCCCATGGTCTTGCTTCTGATGTTTATTGGTTTGACTGGCGGAACGATTCTGGCATTGCGCTCTCAGGACATTGGATGAGCGTGACTAACACAACCCCCAAACGCCGGTGGCTATGGTTGATTCCGGGTTTGCTGATTGCCGGCCTGGTGGTTTTTTTTGCGTGGTGGCAATACTTCAAAACCACTCCGGCTTATTCCCTGGCCCTACTCGTAGACGCTGCTCAGCGAAACGATCAAGCAGCGTTTGATCGTGGCGTGGATCTGGATCAGGTGATTGACACTTTCATTGCACAGGTGGGGCCGGGTTCTACCATGGGGCTGACGCCGCGATCAGTAACGCCAGTGCGCATGCAACTCCAATCTCTTGCTCCTGAAACAAGTGCTGGCGTCAAGCAGGTTGTTAAAGAAGAGATTCGAACCCGCATTAACGAACTGGCGGCGTCATCCGGGCCGCGTCCTTTCCTGTTGATTGCGTTGGCGATGCCTTTTGCGGCCGATATCAAGCAAAGCGGCGATAGCGTTCAGGTCAGCCTGAACGGTAGTGAAGTCGAATTAGTTATGGAGCGTGGCGAAGGGAGTAGTTGGAAACTTACGTCATTGCGTGATCAGGCATTGGCGGCGCGAGTTGTCGATGACATCGTCAAGAACCTGCCCGGAACGGAATCACCAGCTGACAAACAGTTGCGAACGCTGCCTGAGACTCTACCGAAGCTCCCGCTCTTTAATACTAAGTGAGGCGGTAGAGGTGCAGGTTCCATCTGGATTGCGTGGAAGTCTTGAGCGAACAGGAGAACGATCCACGAACAGACACGAAATAACTCGAACGAAAATCTCGTTTTGTGCCGGTTCGTGTGATTTCGTGGATCGTGTTTTCAGCTTCATCATTGTGAACACCATCGAGAAGGAGAATGTATGACCCTGCTCTTGTATCGTAGCCTTCTGATTCTGCTGGTCCTGACATCTGCCCTTGACGTGCTGGCACAACGATCCAATGAAGACGGCACCAGCACACCACTGCCAAGAGAGATACGCGGATACAAGGTCCACCGCGCTCGAGTCGAAATGAAAAAGACCAGCGAGCCGGGCAGGAAAGAAGCCGGGCGGAAGTCGGAGCAGGAAAAATTTGAGAAGGATGAATACGACGAGGATGAGCCACTATTAATCCGATTAGGAGAGCCAGAGCTCGTCCGGGTTACGCCGCTAGGGATTACCTTTGACGTTCCGGTGATCCTGGCTGCGGTGAAACAGCAGGGGGATGTCGACCTGCTCGTCTTCGAGGATATGAAAGTCAACGACACGCCGGTGGAGATCGATGATTATATTCGGGCCTTTAAGCTGCCGAACCGAGAACCATTATCGCTGGATCCGCCGCTGCGGATCTTCGTAAGTACTCCGCAAGCAGTCCTGCGCACGATTGACGAAGTATTCAATTCGAAAGAAGTTTGGGAAGTAACCGGCAGGATTTACGTGTGCGGAAACTTCAAAAAGTTTCTGCTCAAGTTCAAGCGAGCGATTCCAGTTGAACTGCAGACTTCGATTAACAATCCCCTGAGGTGAACAAGTTAAGCGGCTGGGAGCCGCAACCCAGAAAAACGATCACTAAATTACACCAACCAACACGAAAATATCTTGGTGGCATTTCGTGTGATTTCGTGGATCGCTGCTGATTGGGAGGATTCAATTATGTGTTGTCGGTTGATCCCGAGCTTGATGATCGTCTTGTTTTCTGTGGTTCTCGTCATGGGCCAAAGGCCTGAGCTGAGTGTGCAGACGGGCCATTCGGGTCAGGTCCTCTCCCTGGCGTTCACCAGTGATAATAAGCTTTTGGCTTCCGGCAGTGTCGATACGACGATTGTTCTTTGGAACCCCGTCACCGGCAATCAACTGCGAGCGTTGAAGGGACATACCGGAACCGTAGGATCGATCGCTTTCAGTCCCGACGACAAACAATTGGCAAGTGGTAGTGCGGACAACTCCATAAAAATTTGGGACGTTGCCAGCAGTCGCGAAAAGCAAACCCTGAAAGGCCACACGCTTTATATTTCTTCGGTTGCCTTTAGTCCTGATGGAAAGCTGCTGGCGAGTGGGAGTGGCGATCAGACGGCGAAGCTTTGGGATCTTGCCACCGGACGTGAGTTGCGCACATTTGTGGCGGCCCCGAGCGCGGTGCGGGGTCTTCCTGTCAGTGTGGCTTTTAGCCGGGACGGCCGGATGCTGGCGGTTGGGGCACAGGTGGTAAAACTGTGGGACGTCAGAACAGGTAACGAAATCCGGACGATTAATGTGAATGAATCGAATTCTCTTACGGAAACACCGGTTGCTTTCAGCTACGACGGCAAGGTGCTGGTTACGGGCGGTAGAAGTGTCAAGCTCTGGGATGTTGCCACCGGCAACGCTCTGCGCACCTTGCCCGGAGACGCTCGGGCCCTGAGCTTCAGTCCGGACCAACAAACACTCGCGGGCACCGACCGGGCTGAAATCAAGTTGTGGAATATCAAGACAGGGCAGGAGGTGCAGACCCTGGCCGGATCGCAACTGGGTGTTGACTCCGTTGCGTTCAGCCCTGACGGCAAACTTCTTGCCGTTGGCAACTCCGACAACACTATTGCCTTGTAGGACAGCGCTAAACGCCAGCAAGTTCGGGTTCTCAGAGGGCATGTCTCATCAATTGCTTCGATCGCCGTGAGCCGGGACGACAAGATACTGGCGAGTGCGCTGGCGGCGGGCATCGCAGGTATCACCCGCGACGATCCGATCAAGATCTGGGATCCGATTACGGGGCAGTTAGTCCGATCGCTGCTGAGCAAGCGCCATGGACATTCGATCGGTCTCAGCGATGACGGCGCCAGGCTTATTTCCGGCAGCTCCAGCAATTCGATCAGCTTATGGAACGTATCGCAGTCGAAGGCTGAGCGCGAGTTTGCAGTGCCGCGCCCCTCAAGATTTGTTCCTGACCAGGTGGCCCTTAGCGCCGATGGAAAGTTGATTGCCGGCGGCGGCCGCGATAGTACGATCAAGCTCTGGGATGCTGCCACCGGCCGCGAGTTGTTCACACTGGCGGGGCACAAAAAAGGCATCTGGGATCTGGCGTTCAGCCCTGACGGTAAGTTACTGGCAAGCGCCGGTCAGGACGCGGATATCAAGCTATGGTCCACGGCAACCGGGCAAGAAGTGAACACTTTAACGGCGCATTCCGGTGGAGTCGGCGCGATCGCTTTCAGCTCTGATGGAAAGAAACTGGCTAGCGGTAGCCAGGACCGGATGATTCTCCTTTGGAATGTCGCGGCTGGAGACTCTGGTGTTGCTTACCTGGGCCATCAAGAATGGGTCAACGCGGTCGCCTTCAGCCCGGATGGAACAAAACTGGCGAGCGGGAGCTTAGACGGTGAGGTTCGAATTTGGGAAGTTCCTGTTCGTGGGCCACAGGAAGAGCCGGTGGTGATAAAGCGTCCCCTGCAAACGCTGACAGGGCACACAGGCGGCATCAACTCACTAACCTTCAATGCCGACGGAAAGCTGCTGATCAGCGGTAGTAGCGATGCCAGCATGAAGCTGTGGGATGTGTCGACCGGAAGAGAGTTGGCCAGTTTGTTTTCAATGGACCAGCAGGATTGGTTGGTGTTAACGCCAGACGGACTGTTTGACGGCTCACCAGCCGCCTGGAGCCAGATCCTTTGGCGATTTTCTTCAAATCTTTTCGATGTCGCACCTGTCGAGCTGTTTTTCAACGATTATTATCATCCGGGATTGTTGGCGGATTTGTATGCGGGGAAGAGGCCGGTCGCGCCACAGAATATTACTCAAAAGGATCGCCGTCAGCCGACTGTGAAAGTGGTAGTGGATGAGGCGCAAGTTGTAGCCGCCCAGCCTCGATCACGTATGATCGGAGTCAAAGTAGAAGTTAGTCAGGCTCCCGCGGGCGCTCAGGACGTTCGTCTGTTTCGCAACGGTGCTCTGGTGAAGGCCTGGCGTGGCGACGTCTTAAAAGGACAGGACCGGGCAGTATTGGAGGCCCAGATTCCGATTGTTGCTGGTCCAAACCGTTTCACTGCGTATGCGTTCAATCGCGACAACGTGAAGAGCGCCGATGCGACTGTGATTGCCACCGGCAACGAGAGTTTGAGGCAGCCAGGCACTCTATACATTCTGGCAATCGCTGTTAATAAGTATGCGAATCCGCAGTTTGATCTTCGCTATGCCGTGGCCGATGCCACTGACTTTGCTGCCGAGCTGCAACGGCAGGAAACGCAGATTAAGAGTTACGACCGCACCGAGATTATTTCGATACAAGATGCCAGGGCCACCAAGGCAAATATTACGGAGGCGCTCACCAGTCTCGCCGCTCGCGTCAAACCTGAGGACGCGGTAGTCGTTTACTATGCCGGTCACGGCACTGCCCAACAGAACCAGTTTTATCTCATTCCGCATGATCTCGGTTACTCAGGAGCACGGAACCGCATTGATGCAGCGGCCCTGCAAAACATCCTCACTCATAGCATCTCCGATCGCGAGTTGGAGCGTGCGTTTGAAGGGGTGGATGCGGGACAGTTTTTATTAGTTATCGATGCCTGCAATTCTGGTCAGGCACTCGAAGCTGCCGAAAAGCGTCGCGGTCCGATGAACAGCAGGGGACTCGCACAGTTAGCCTATGAAAAGGGAATGTATGTGCTGACAGCGGCCCAGAGTTATCAAGCTGCGATGGAGGCCGCCAAGCTTGGTCACGGCTATTTGACTTACGCGTTAGTTGAAGAGGGACTTAAAACTTTGGCGGCTGATATACAGCCCGCGGATGGCCAGGTGTTTTTGAAGGAGTGGCTTGATTATGCGACGCAGCGAGTGCCACAGATGCAGGAAGAGAAACTGAGGGAAGCGCAGGGAAGGCAGTTGGAACAGGTGGTGGCTTTCGTGCCCGGCGACGAGAAAACGGATCCTGCAAAGCGGAACCTGCAGCGTCCGCGAGTGTTTTATCGGCGCGAACTTGGGGCAGAACCCTTCATCGTGGCTCGACCGGGACCAGCGCCATCGAATTGACGTAAAACTGGTGGTGTCCTAAGTTCAACCCTTTGCGTGATCTTTGCGTTCTTGGCGACCTTTGCGGTTAATTGTTCTAAAAGCTTTTTTACCGCAAAGCACGTAAAGAGCCGCTAAGGTGCGCAAAGAAGTTCTCCAAATTAGGCGCCACCGTAAAAACGCGACCAGCAGCCGAAAGAACGATCCACGAAAGGACACGAAATTACTCGAACTAAGAAATTGTTCGTGCTGTTTCGGGTGCTTTCGTGGATCGTTTTTAGTCTTTCGGTGGCCTCGTAGTTAAGCGGAGATCATCGTCCATATCGAAGCGGGACCGTCACCAGGAATGCCTTCTTGTTCTTGCTGCCGACGCGATAAATCGTTTGGGGTGCCGGTTCTTCCTGAGTCAGTACTCTGGCCGACGTTGCTGCGCTCGCGGCCATCTCTGCCTTCGACCAAGGCATTCCGGCGCCGCCTACCATCTCAAATCGTTCTACTTCTGCTGAGCCCGCCGCTTCCCATTTCGCCACATCGGATTTGGACAGTTTCAAGGGCCTGTCTGTCAGTCGCAGATTATCGAGTGGCGCCGGCGCGATAATGATGCTCAGTATTTCAGCTACCTGGTCACTTCTGCTTGGACTGGGCACCAGAGTGAAGTAACTCGGGTTATCTTCCTGGGCCGGTATGTCGATCAGTCTTCCGGGCCTAACTTGATTGTCGCCGCCACGTGTCCGCAGGGTGGGAAAAATCAAATAGGCATCGCCGAACGAACCATCCGCATACTGCTCGCGATCGATTACATACAAATAACCTGCACGCGGCGATTCGATAGTGAGCCGCACGCGTTCACCTACTTGCAATGGCGTCTCGGCTTCGATTCGTTGCGGGGTCCACTGGCTGGTTTGCGCGTTTTCCATCACCAGGACGCGCGCCCCACCGTCATTTCCGGATGAGGGACGAAGACGCCAGACGGTGACTCCGATTTCCATGACTTCGGAATTCGCCTTCAATGAAGCGATTACGGATGCCGACTTGCGAATATAGCGGGGCCCTTTCGGCATACCTGCCGACATCGATGTACGCGGTCCCCTTCGCACTGGAGTCTGCGCCTTGGAAGTCGCCGGTGGCCGTGCTTTGGTGAACTCCTCGAGCACGATTTGGCGCGAACCATCGTCTTGTGATCTAGTGATGGCGCCGAATGGCAGTGAAAGCGCGACGATAATTAACAACCCACCGGGTTTCGTCATGTCTCCTCCCAAAAATGTCCGATATGCTTCAGCCTGTCGTCGAGATTCGCAACACTCAGGCAATGATACTACCCCGTAACGTTGCACATTGAGAGTTCTCAAGCTAAACGACAAGCTGGGAAGCATGTCGGACATTGATTAGCCGTGGCCTCTCATCGTTTAACCGAGAGACGATAGATCAGTTTGATAATCGTCATCGGTACGATCCCGTCATCGTTGCAGGCGGCGATGTTGTAGGTCATGTTGTTTTGTTGCACCGGCCGCAAGGTTGAACTCGAAGGAAACAGGTTAAAGACTTTTTCTCCCGGCTTACCCTTGCCCTCAGCAAAAGCTCCTTTGACAAAAGCAATAGGGCATTGGTTTTGGTAGTTGGCGATCTTGGAGTCGGCCAGAGAAGAATAATCAGCCCGATAGACGGTCTTGCCTGACTGGAGTGTTAGTGCGTCCGCCGCTAACCCCACAATCACATCATCAAATGCGTGACCAAAAAGCGGCTCTCTCAGTCTCTTCACCGGCAGGGTTATCGATTGACCCAGAATCATGGCCCGTTCGAGATGGAGCACGGCGTTATCGGCATCCTTTTTGGCTAGCAGAGCAAGCCCCAGGTAGGCATGTGCCTGTGCACTATCAGGTGTAGCTTCAAGAAAGCGAGTTGCAACGCGGACTGTTTCGTCATACATGCTGCTTTTGTAACTGACTTCAATGTCCCTGAGGGTGACCGGGCCGGAAGGCTGCAAGCCGGCCGCCGCAGAGGGCGATCTCCCGGAGGCCTTGGCTTCCAGTGACGCGACGCGATTGTTCGCCAGTTCGACAAAAAGGCCTTGTGGGAATTTCGTGACGTACGCGCGGAAATCGGAAGGGTTTTGGCTGTCCTTGATCGCGTTCCAATAGAGCATTTCTGGAGAATCACTGCTGGTCGAGTTACCCGCGGGCCGCGTCGGGTTGGCTCGCGATTTGGCCAGGGCGGCAAACTGCCCGTCGGGGTATTTGTCCAGATAACCTTTGAAGTCATCGGGATTGTTGCTGTTCTTGATTGTCTCCCAATACGACAGCTCAATCGCGGCCGGATCCACCATTGCTACGTTAGGTGTGTCGGAGCTGGGAGCCATCGACGCTGAGTTGGTAACCGCCAGGACCAGCTGCTCCGCGCGATAACCTTCAATGTTTGCGAAGGGTCGCTGTTGCCTGGTTGAGCCAAGGTCGATTGCGAGTCGTTTAGGTACCGTGTCCTGGACATACTTCACCAGTTGGGAAAGAGTTATCTCACCCTTTTCATTGGCGGCAGCCCCTTTCAAGCCTTCGACGATGGCCCAACTAAAATAGCCCTGTTTCTTTTCCGTGTACTCATAGGCGCGCTGGCCGATTCCGGTAGCATAAACAGTTGCAAAGGCCTGTACTTCGCGATTGCGCACATCGAAATTGAAAGCATTCGTGTATGCACTACTCAAAGGATTCGGTGCATCGGCGCGGCCGCCAGGATCATTGCGGCAGGCATCGAGCAGCACCAGAACTTGTCCTACCCCGGTCTCCTTGATTCTTTCCTTTACGCGATTGATGCTGATAGCGGTCTCTTCAAGAAACGAAATTTGATCGCTGATTTGCGCATCCGCCGGCAGCAGAAAAGCTTGTCCTCCCCTTTCCATTCCATGACCCGCGAATGAGATTAACAACAGACCGTCCTTCGGTACCGCGGTACTGAGGTTGGACAATCGACGCAGAATGTTGACGCGCGTAGGTTGGCGTTCCATGGGCTGGGCGGTTGAGAGCAGAATTACCTGGTCTTGCGGGAACCCTGCATACCGAACCAGGGCATCAGCAATTAATCGCGCATCGTTGTCCGAACCTTTGAGTGGGCTGATTTGCGGATCCATATATTTGTCCACACCAATTACGAGGGCCCAGCGCTTGGGACCTACCGGCAGGGACGTAATCTGATTCAGTTGCGAAGCAGCCGAAGTAGCCGGTGCAAAGCTGGACGGAGTTGTCGAGGTTGCCGGTTGCGATTGAGACGCCGGCAATTGTTCCAGTTGACGGCTGCTCGTTTCAGCTTTCCCGAATGGCGGCGCAACTTTCGGCGCCGCTGATGTGGTCTGAGCTGACGATGATTGCGTGTTAACCACCGGCTGCTGTTGCTGGGTCGGCGGTCTCACGACATCCACCAGACGCGCGGAAGCTTTGTCAGTTTCAGGTTGCGAGACCGGCGCAGAGCCGGCACTCTCTGCTGGTTCGCTTTGACGTGCTGGCGTGGAACTCAAACGTATCATTGTTGGCGAGGAGGCTGCAGTCGCAGCAGGGGCAGTATTCCCCGTCGCTGTTAATCCCGTTTGAATTTCTTTACTTAGCTTCTGCGACAGCTTAGCGTCAATAGTAGCGAGCTTCTTGACTTGCTCGTTGGCGGCGTCCGCCTGACCCAGGCGCGCATACGCTTGGCCCATGCTGTAGTAGGCGTCGGCGTAGTCAGCCTGCAACCGTATGGCACTCTTAAAAAACGGTAATGATTTTTCAAAGTCTGTGCCTCGCAGGTAAGCGTAGCCAATTCCGTAGTAGGCTTCGGCAAAACTCGGGTCAAGGCTGGTGGCCTTCACTAGTGGCGCAAAGGCTTCGCCGTGGCGGCCCATGATGTTGTAAGCATATCCAAGATTGTATTGCGCCTCGGCATTGTTCGGTTCCAGGCGGACCTGCTCTTTATAGGCAGCCAGCCCTTCATCCCACTTGCCGGTATTGAAGTAGGCGTCACCAAGTCCTCCATACGCGGGCCCGAAATTTGGGTCGAGCCGAATCGCGATTTTGTAGGTGTCTATGGCTTCGGGCCACTTGCTCTCATCCAACAGTTTGTCCGCCTCCGCCGCAATACCGGCTGCGCGACTGGTCGCTTTTTGGACCGGCTTGCCGCTGCCGCGCTTACGTTGAGCGATAGTCGTTAGAGTGAAGGTCGTGGTCAGGAGAGCGAATACACAAATCAAAGCAAAGAAAAACTTCGGGAGGGGGGCAGTCGATTTCATGATGCAACTCCGATGAAATGAACAGGCAGGGAAGGGCTGAAAACGGGAGCCCGTAGCGCTAGCGTCAAACGGCTTTTCGGGTGGTAAGACTAGGCCGGATCGCGAATAGTTGTCAACGAATTCTGGTCGAGCGTCTAGTGATGCTCCAACTCCAGGAGGTGGACCAAAACATCGCCTCTCCCCTTGAGATTGGTCTGTTTGTTTAGACTATCCTTCTGAGCTTCTGGTTTATCGGACGAATGCTTCTCAAGAAACTGCTTGACGGCCTTTGCCTGGTCAGCATCGCCAATCTCACCTTTGTCTTTCGCGTTTATTACACCCTTGACTGCGTCGAGTTCAGGCACAGGCTGGGCGGCCCAAACTATCCAAAACCTCTCCGTGCCCTGATGCTCGTCAAACACCATCCAGGCAGTTTCAATTTTTTGGTTGGCCTTCACGGGCTGTTGGTTCGGATTTGTCGAAGAAGCTGCGGACAAAAGGTTGTAAGTAGTAGCACCTCCGGCGGACGGCCCCTCGTTCAGAAGGTACAGGTACCCGGGCTCAGGACTGTTAAGGTGCATGCGAAACTTCCAACCATTCTCAAAAATCTCCTGACCGGAAGATTCAAATATCTCCTGGAAAGGACGACCGGACCGCATTTTTTGCACCGTCAGCCCATAGCTCAGCAGATGTTCTGTTCCTGAAGGTGCCGGAGGATTCTTTGCTTCATTACTGCGAGACTTAATCACAGCCCAGGTTGCTACCACGGCAATCGCTATGAGGAGCACACCGGCTGCCGCCATTAAGGGAAGCAGCTTGCTTTTGGAACGACGCGAACGCTCTGCTGGTCCACCTAAACCAAGTTGGGCCACCGACGGACCGGATCCAAATTGGACGCCCGGTGGACCAGGCGGCTCAGCGGCTCGAAAGGGTACCTGAATAGTTTTAGGTAGGCCGCCCGGTGGTGGAGCTTTAGCTAATGGCGTCTCTTCACTTGCAAGCTGCGTAGCTGGCAACGCGACAGCCGCGGGCTCCTGAGTTTGACCTGCATGTAAGTCTTCTGCGATGGCCCCGGCAAAACTGTCGGCAAAGTCGCGTGGGGCTGTGTAGCGATCCACCGGATTGTATGAAAGGGCCTTAAGAATTACCTCCTGTGCTTTGATTGGAAGACTTGGTCTTAGATCGGCAGGTTTAACGCGGACGCCCGTCTGCTGCATGTGCAGTAGTTCAAATCCAGTCTCTGGGTTGAAGGGTTTGCGTCCCGTCACCATTTCGTAGGCAATTGCACCGAGCGCAAAGATGTCGGTGGCGGGCGTAATGGGCCGTCCATTCAACTGCTCCGGAGCCATATAGGCTACGGTCCCCGGCGAAAGATTGAGCGATGTACTGGGCGCCACGACTGAATCTTTTACCTTGGCAATGCCGAAGTCGATGATTTTTATCTGCTCTTCGCCGTGACCCAGATCCTGCAGCATGATGTTGTCAGGCTTCATGTCGCGGTGCAGAATCCCGCGATTGTGCGCGGCGGCCAGGGCGCGTCCAATCTGTTTTAGCAGTCCCGCGGCTCGTTCGAGGTTCATGCCTTCCGGGCTGATCACCGAACGCAGAGTGACCCCTTCGACGTACTGCATAATGATAAAGGGTCGGCCATTTTGCAGTTCCCCGGCATCGATAATGCCCACGATTCCCGGGTGGTCTATCCGACTGAGCGCCTCAACTTCCTGGCGAAACTTTTGCACCACGTACTCGCTTTGAAAAGCCTCATCAAGCAAAACTTTCACGACCACTGGCCGGGAGTGCAGTTGCTGGTCCAGTGCCAGGTAGACCACGCCCATTCCGCCTCGCTTCAGCTCATTTTGAATCAGGTAGCGCCCGTTAAGGATCTGGCCGAACAGTGCGTCCTGGGAGGGAAGCCGGGTTGGATCCATGACGGTTGGGGCGGGTTCGTCGGGACCTGATGTTTTCCGGGGGTTATCGTCCGTCGGCATGCGGCAAAGGTTACCCCAATCCGGTCCCAGCGCCAATAGATTCGAGCCAACGACACCGGTTTTCAATGTCCGACGTGCTTCGGCTTGTCGTCGAGATTCGCAACACTCAGCAATGATATTACCGTTACGTCGCACATTGAGAGTTCCCAAGCTAGACGACAAGCTTTAAAGCATGTCGGACATTGATTTTCGCGGAATGTATTGCATCAAGCTGCAACGTGCTGTTTTGTGCACTCGCTTGACAGGCTTGCGGTGCGGCGCGTAGGGTTTTTGCTCCGACACAAAGTATTCAGTTTTGCCTGATCTGAGAATGATCGGCTGAAACCGAATGCCGGATTGGGACCTGATATTTGAGACTTGGAATGTGGAGGCGAATCTGTTCTGGTGAATGGCGCGGTCTTCAAAACCGTTAGTGAGACTGTGAGAACAGGCTCAGGTAGGTTCGATTCCTACACGCCTCCGCCATAACGATTGCGGATTGCGGATTTTAGATTGCGGAGAAGTCTGTGAATCCTGAAGATTTGAAAAAACGAACACGTGCCTTTGCGTTGCGGATCATACGCTTAGCTGAAAGCCTTCCAAATGAAGCCGATCGGATTCTTTCAATCGTGATCACTTCGATAAAGACTGCTAAGGGGTTCCGGACTAATCCGCAGTCCGCAATCCGTAATCAGAAATCGTATGCGTGATTGGGTTGCCCTCAACATGACGCCCGGTATCGGACCTCGCGCCGCTGCCAAACTTCTCGAACGCTTCGGTTCGGCCGAGGCGGTTTTTGGCGCCACCCGAGCGGAGTTGGAGAAATGCCGCCTTTTGCCCGAAGCCGTTGACAGCATCATCGCTCGGGATATGCATAAACGGGCCGAGCCGGAGATTGAACATGTCAGGAAGCTCGGTGGAGATATCCTGGTTTTGGATGATGGTGTTTATCCATCACTGTTAAGAGAGATTTATGATCCGCCGGTTGCGCTCTACGTCAAAGGAGCCTGGTCTGAGTGCCTGGATCAACCGTGTGTGGCGATCGTTGGTTCGCGCAAGTGTTCTACCTACGGTCAGAATGCGGCTTTGATGTTAGCGCGGGATTTAGCCCAGCGTAGCGTGACGGTCGTTTCCGGTTTCGCCCGGGGAATAGATGCGGCCGCCCATAGAGGCGCGATGGAAGGCGGTGGCCGGACGATCGCAGTTCTCGGTACCGGCATCGATGAGACTTACCCACGCGATCACAGGAAGCTGGGCGACGAAATTCTGGCAAGCGGCGGCGCGATGGTGACGCAGTTTCCGCTTCGCACTCCACCCGTCTCGGAAAACTTTCCTTACCGCAACCGCATCATTAGCGGTTTGAGTCTCGGCGTGGTGGTAGTTGAAGCGGCGGAAAACTCAGGTTCATTGATAACGGCGCGTCTGGCCATCGAGCAAAACAGGGAAGTCTTCGCGGTGCCGGGTAACATCACTTCGCGAAACTCCTTCGGCACCAACTATTTGATTAAGGGCGCTGGAGCGAAACTCGTGCAGCAATGGCAGGACATTGCCGCTGAACTGCCGCCTCAAATTGCCGCGAAATTACTGCCGCCGCCCCTTGGGGATAAGGGGCAGAAGAAAAAGGAGAAGTCCTTAGCAGATCAACTGGCCCTGGTGCCGCAGGGGCTATCAGGTTTCGAGCAATCGGTTTTCAAGTTGCTTTCCGCGGACAATCCTGCGCACATTGATGTGTTGGTTGATCAAAGCAGACTGACGATTTCGGATTTGACGGCGGCCCTGCTAACTTTGGAGATGCGCGATCTGGTGCGGGCACTGCCGGGCAAATGTTTCGTGCGGAAGCTGTAAAGGACAGGTAAATGGTGAATGATAAATAGTAAATGGAAGCGCGAGGGGCCGCTGAGTATCACCATTTACTATTCACCATTTACCATTTACCGAATTTAAGATGGCAAAAAACTTAGTAATAGTTGAATCGCCGGCGAAGGCGAAAACGATAAACAAATATCTCGGGAAAGATTATCTGGTTAAAGCCTCGATAGGCCATATCAAGGATCTACCGTCCAAAGGCCTTGGGGTCGACGTCGATGACGATTTCAAGCCCACCTACGAAGTAATTCCCGATTCGAGAAAACGAAATAACAAGAAGATCGTTGCCGAGCTTAAGGCGGCTGCCAAAATAGCCGACACAATCTATTTCGCTGCCGACCCGGACAGGGAGGGTGAAGCGATTTGCCAGCACCTGGCAGAAGAAATTGTGCCCAAGCGACCCGCGAAAGCCACTTTTCGCGTGATGTTTAATGAGATCACCAAGCGAGCGGTCAACGAAGCTTTTGAGCACCCGAAACAGATCGACCAAAACCTGGTTGATTCTCAACAAGCCCGGCGCGTGCTCGATCGTCTGGTAGGTTACAAGGTTTCGCCGCTCCTGTGTCGCACGGTGGGAGGGAAGCTAAGCGCGGGACGAGTGCAGTCAGTCGCCCTGCGGATGGTGGTTGAGCGCGAAAGGGACATTGAGAAGTTCGTTAAGACCGAGTATTGGACGATCCTGGCCAATCTCGCGGCCAAGCTGCCACCAGCCTTCGATACCCGCCTTTTTAAAGTCGGCGAACAAACCGTCAAGACAGGCGGTTTCGACCAGGACGTCAAACGCGGCGAAATTCTCATCAACGATGAAGCCAAAGCTGCCGAGCTGGTGGCTGAAGCAAATCAGCAAACTTTCGTTGTCAGCGAAGTAACCAGGAAAGAGCGCAAACGTAATCCCGTCCCGCCTTTCATAACTTCAAAGTTGCAGCAGGAGGCCGCGCGCAAACTGGGCTTCGCCGTGCGCCGGACGATGATGATTGCGCAGAAGCTTTATGAGGGCATCGAGATTGGCGCTGAAGGCTCAGTCGGTTTGATCACCTACATGCGAACCGACTCCACCCGTGTTTCCGACGCGGCCCTGGGTGAGGTGAGAGATTTCATCAGCAAGCAGTATGGCGCGCCATACTTGCCGGAAAAGGCAATTCATTACAGATCTAAAAAGGACGCCCAGGATGCCCACGAAGCAATTCGTCCTACCGATGTCGCGCGTACCCCGGACTCGCTCGCCAGCTATTTGAACAATGATGAGCTGCGGCTGTATCGCTTGATCTGGCAGCGTATGGTTGCTTCGCAGATGACCCCCGCCGTTTTCGATCAGACCACAATCGACATTGGGGCGGGACGTTTTATCTTCCGTGCGACCGGATCGGTGCAGAAGTTTGACGGCTTCCTCAAGATTTATCAGGAAGGACGTGACGAGAAGACAGAAGAGGATGAAGAGGCGGAGCGCACCCTGCCGCCCGTAGAAAAGGGCGAGACACTCGTTCTAAATAAGATCACTCCGGAACAGCACTTCACTGATCCTCCGCCGCGATTCACCGAAGCTACGTTGGTCAAGGCCCTGGAAGAAAAGGGCATCGGCCGGCCGTCAACCTATGCGGCAATCATGACCACGATTCTGGCGCGTGAGTATGTGGAGAAACTCGAGGGACGTTTCCATCCTACAGATTTAGGAAAGACCGTTAACGACCTGCTCATCGAAGGCGGATTCGACGATCTATTTAATGAGACGTACACCGCCCGGATGGAAGAAGAGCTGGACAGCGTTGAGGAAGGCAAGCTCAAGTGGACCGACGCGCTGCACGAGTTTTATGGAAAGTTTTCAACCGACCTTATTAAGTTCACCAAGTACACGAAAGATCTCAAGAATGAAGAAAAAGCGACTGATGAGGTCTGTCTCAAATGTGAGACGAAGGGGATGGTGCTGAAGTGGGGCCGCTTCGGTAAGTATCTGAAATGTTTGAACTGCGGCGCGTCGCGTGATGCGGAACCGAAAGCCGGTTCCAATGGCAGCGCAAACGGGACCGAGGCTTCACCCGACGGCGAGGAGGCTGCTGAGCTGGAAGCGTGCGAGCTTTGCGGCAAGCAAATGCAGTTGAAGCGTGGCCGGTTTGGGCCCTTTCTCGGCTGCACCGGTTATCCTGAGTGTCGCAACATTCGCAAAATTGCCAAGAGTGGAGTGGCCGCCCCGGCGCCGGTGCCGCTGGATGAGAAGTGTCCCGTGGATGGAGCGCAGTTAGTCAGGCGTTTTGGTCGTTACGGAGAATTTGTCTCCTGCTCAAACTATCCAAAGTGTAAATACATCAAGCAGGAATCGACGGGTGTTAAGTGTCCGCGGCCGGGATGCGAAGGCGATCTCGTAGTTAAGAAGTCGAAGCGCGGAAAACTATTCTATGGCTGCGGCACCTATCCCGATTGCGATCGTGTTTATTGGGACAAGCCGGTTCTGGAAGCCTGTCCAAACTGCAAGGCGCCGTTTTTGCTGGAGAAAACTACGAAGAAACAAGGCACGTTTCGTCATTGCGCGAACGAAGAATGTGGTTACAGCTCAAACCAGGATTCAAGTGAACCAACCCCCGCCAAACGTCCAGCCAGTGTAAAGCGAAAGAAAAAAGAGAGTGCGCCTGCGAGTTAGACGATAGACGATCCACGAAATCACACGAAATGACACGAAGTAATGGCTCGCTTTCGTGCCGTTTCGTGTGATTTCGTGGATCGTCATCAGGCTTTTGCATTGATGGGTTTGGCGTTAGAATGCGCCTGAAACCCAAGCGGCAGTTTTTCCGTAATGGTTGGGCTTTCCACGTCCAGCTAGTCTTTAAAGTCAATTCTAAACAACGCAATATAGGAGAAATCATTATGTTTCGACGCAATGCGGCACTAGTGCTGCTCTTCGTTTTCGTAATCTCGCCGGCGACGACTTTTGCGCAGCAAGCATCGGCGTCGCAAACCGCAGTGGCGCCGGCAACCGGCGCTTCACAGCAATCACCGCAGACTCCCGCAAAAGATCCTAACGATCCAATCGAACGAATTAAAGATGAAGGGATGAATCGTTCGCAGGTGATGCAAACGTTGAGCTATCTCAGCGATGTCATTGGTCCGCGTTTGACTGCATCGCCGGGAATGAAACGCTCCAACGAATGGACACGGGACCAGCTCACCAAATGGGGACTTCAGAATGCGCATCTCGAGGCCTGGGGACCTTTCGGTCGCGGTTGGACCTTGAAGCGGTTTTCGGCCCAGGTTTCGGAACCACTGACAATACCGCTCATCGCATATCCTAAAGCATGGTCACCAGGTACCGATGGACCCCTGACAGCCGAGGTGGTCTACTTCGACGCCAAAGACGATGCTGACTTGCAAAGATTCAAAGGCAAACTAAAGGGCGCCATCGTCCTGACCAGCGCGACGCGAGAAGTGAAAGCCCACTTTGAGGCGCCCGGAACTCGTCGCGATGACAAGGATCTATTAGCTCTTGCCGACGCGCCAGAACCGGGGAGAGGTGGCGGTGGCGGCCGGGGAGGAGGCCGATTTCAGGCGACTCCCGAGCAGCGAGCAGCGTTCGCATTCGCGGCCAGTAAGCTGAGGTTTTTGTACGATGAAGGCGCGGCAGTTTTGATTGACACCAGTCGAGGAGATGGCGGGACCATCTTTGTGCAGTCTGCATCATTGCCCCCGGCAGCAGGGGTTGATCCGTTCGCCCCGAACGCGCCACGCCAACTGCCGGTTTATGACAAGAACGCACCGAAAGCACTTCCCCAACTCGTGCTCGCGGTAGAACATTACAACCGCATTGCGCGCATGCTTGCGGCCGGTGAAAAGGTGAAGATGACGGTTGACCTGAGCGTGGAGTGGCAGGATGCCGATCCGATGGGCTACAACACCATCGCGGAAATACCGGGCAGCGACCTGAAGGACGAAGTGGTCATGCTTGGAGGCCACATGGATTCCTGGCATGCGGGAACCGGCGCGACCGACAATGGCGCGGGCGTGTCGGTGGCGATGGAAGCAGTACGAATTCTTCAAGCTTTGAATCTAAAGCCGCGAAGAACAATTCGTATCGGACTATGGACCGGAGAAGAGCAGGGCTTGTTGGGTTCTCGCGCCTATGTGGCAGAGCATTTCGGCAAGATGGACACTCCGGCCGCTGCGCCCGGCGCACCCGCGGCGGCACCCGGGGCGAGACCGGCGCCCGGTAATCTGGTTACCAAACCTGACTATGAAAAGTTTAGTGCATACTTCAATCTTGATAATGGAACCGGAAAGATCAGGGGTGTCTATCTTCAAGGCAATGAGTCTGTACGAGGCCTGTTTCGCCAGTGGTTGACGCCGTTCCGCGACATGGGAGCTGCGACGCTTTCCATCTCAAATACCGGTGGCACAGACCATTTATCGTTTGATGCTATCGGCCTACCGGGATTCCAGTTTATTCAGGATGAGATCGAATATGACACGCGCACACACCATTCAAACCAGGATGTGTTCGATCGTATTCAAGCGGACGACATGAAGCAGGCGGCAACAATAATGGCTGCTTTTGTGTATAACGCAGCAACGCGGGACGAGAAGTTGCCAAGAAAGCCGATGCCGAATCGGTAACTTTCGTCGTTCGAATCAGGGGACGAGGCGGGTCGGCTACGGCCCGCCTTGTCCATTTCAGAGATTCCTACTTTGCGGAACTTTGCGAGTTCTTCGCGCCCTTTGCGGTTAGGATTGAGAGGTTAAGCGCGAAGTACGCTAAGACTCGCAAAGTTCCGCAGAGGAAACCTGTATTAATATCCAGTATCAGGTCGAAAGCCTGGGGTCAGTAACCAGGACAGCAATACTTCCAAAATTCCCAAATAGGAGAATCATCATGATGCACCGACGTTATGTAGCAGCCTTACTGCTCATATTTTCTTTGCTGGCGCCGAGCGCAACCTTTGCCAGACGTCCGGCAACGAAGGGCGCAACTCAACCGGCGAACCTGCAACAACAGCAAGGGGCTCAGCAACCATCCGCCACCCCTGATCCCAACGATCCGATCGTGCGCATCAAGGACGAAGGCATGAACCGCTCGCAGGTGATGAATACGCTGAGCTACCTTTCCGATGTGATTGGCCCACGCCTTACCGGCTCGCCCAATATGAAGCGCGCCAACGAATGGACGCGCGACCAGTTGACTAAGTGGGGTTTGCAAAACGCCCATCTTGAGGCCTGGGGACCATTCGGCCGGAGTTGGGAATTGAAGGACTTTTCGGCGCAGGTAATCGCGCCGCAGACCATTCCGCTCATCGCGTATCCGAAAGCATGGTCGCCGGGTGTAAATCTCACCAACGCCGATGTCGTCTATGTTGATGCCAAAGATGAAAACGATTTACAGCGATTCAAGGGACAGTTGCGCGGCAAGATCGTTTTGACAGGTTCGATGCGCGAGGTGAAAGCCCATTTCGACGCGCTAGGAAAGCGCCTCAGTGAAAAAGAGTTGCTCGAGCTGGCGGATGCGCCCGAACCAGGCGCGCCCGGTGGTGGCAACCGTTTCATGAACAGCCCGCAGTTCGCAGGCTTCATTAAGAACCAAATCTTCGCGGCGAAGAAGTTGCAATTCTTCAGCGATGAAGGTGCGGCGCTGCTAATTGACTCGAGCCAGGGCGATGGCGGCACGATTTTCGTTTCCGGCGCGAGTGTTCCGCAGGAGGTGGACGTGAGTTCGCCGATGGCCACGCTTCGTAGTTTGTTCCTGGGACGCGTACACCCGTATGACAAGAACGCGCCGAAGATCGTTCCGCAGATTGTGGTGGCCGTCGAACATTACAATCGACTGGTGCGGATGATTCAAGCCGGTGAGAAGTTGCAGATGAAAGTCAGTTTCGCGACGCAGTTCAACGACAAGGATCTGATGGCTTATAACACCGCCGCCGAAATTCCCGGCGGGGACAAAGCCGACGAACTGGTCATGGTGGGTGGACACATGGATTCGTGGCACTCGGGAACAGGAGCCACTGACAATGGCGCCGGTGTAGCGGTGGCCATGGAAGCAGTGCGTATCTTGCAGGCGTTGAACCTTAAACCGCGGCGGACAATTCGGGTCGCCTTGTGGAGCGGCGAAGAGCAGGGCTTATTGGGATCACAAGCCTACGTGGCGCAGCATTTCGGTAAAATCGAAGAATCGCCTGACGCGTCCTTTGCACGCCTCATCGGTAGCGGAGGCGCAGCAAAAGATATGAAGCGTGGGGCGGAATACGACAAACTTTCCGCCTATTTCAACCTCGACAATGGCACAGGGAAAATTCGGGGTGTTTATCTGCAAGGCAATGAAGCGGTTCGAAGTTTGTTTCGTCAGTGGATGCTTCCATTCCGCGATATGGGAGCCCAAACCCTTACGATCTCAAATACCGGTGGGACTGATCATTTATCGTTTGACGCCATCGGGCTGCCGGGATTTCAGTTTATCCAGGACCAGGTTGAGTACGACACGCGCACGCACCACTCCAATCAGGACGTGTTTGACCGGATTCAGGGTGATGACATGAAACAAGCGGCAGTCATTATGGCGGCGTTTCTTTACAATACCGCGATGATGGACGAGAAACTTCCACGTAAGACTCCGCCGGCAAGGTAGGGAATAAAAAAGGACGAGCGCATGAATGCCGCTCGTCCTTTTTGGTAGAGCACCAACTTAAACAAAAACCTACTTGACTGACTTTAGAAGGATTGTGACTTCTTCGGCAGCGCTCACCAACTACGCTTAGCCAGGTATTCCATGCCAACCGTTGTGGCAGCGATTATCAGCACTGAGCCGAAAGCAAACACAAAGGCGAAGACCCTATCTTTAACCAAACCCGGCGTCCAATTAAAGGCCGTATCAATTGGTTCACGGTGCACCGTTCTAAGAAACAGTCTCCGCAGCAATCGAAAAAAGCCGAGTGTCGGAAGCGGAGCGAGTAATGCACCTATTGGGGAGCGGGATGCTTCTGCGGTGAAGTGAAGGACAAGCCCAACGAGAAAAACCGTTGCTGAAATGGCCAGCACGACTTTGAAACTGGCGACCTCAGTAAGAAGCCCCGGCTTTAGGACAAATATGACAAAAACAAAGAAGCCGATGTAGAAATAATACATATTCCAGAGCGGCGAGGATTAATAGCTACGCTTTCCGCTTCTTCGCGGCTTTCTTCTTTGAACCGCCAAAGATAAGGCAAGAGATGAACTTCAAAGGAAGAGGTTAGTCTCTGGAGATAACGACCTCCAGCCAATATCGCCTCAATTTGTCCCGATTGGAACTCCGGTAGGCGGCATAGTCGCGCGCTATCCCTTCATCCGACCGGGCAAACAAAACGTAAGCTTCGAGGAGCCCGGCCTCTTTGAGCTTGATCAAATTGGAAAGTGAAGGATTCGGCTCCGATACTTTTTTCTCCTTCATCTGCACTGCAGCCGATTCAGCAACCAATCTCAGCGCCTCGGCCTCTTCTGCCAGACTGTGCCGATATTTGGTTTCACCCGGATAAGCCCTGGCAAACTTTTCACTCGCCGCATCCTTGTTATTCATCCAGGCGGCCCGCGCGATTCCATACATTATCCAGGCTGCCGTTCCGTCTTTGTCGCTTCCTTTTAGCGCCAGCTCGTCGACGGTCATTTCCGCTTGGCCGGGCCTGGTTGAAGAGACACTGGCAGGAACAACTATTTTTGGATGCGCCATCGCAACCTTGTGGCCGTCGGCCCATTGGCTCAGTCCCATATACGGCTTCCGGTTGTATGGTTCGGCGACAATAGCTTCCACAAACTTGTCCCGCGCCTCGTCGGTCTTTCCTTGTACATTCAAGGCGTCACCCCAATAGCGATACGCTGTCTCTCGATTCGCATCGATCGCGGTTGCCTTCGCAAACCAAATTCCCGCTTGGTCGAAGTGTTCTTTACGATACTGAGGATCCCTGGAGAGATATGCCTTCTTAAACTCCGCATCGCCGGCGTAGAGGGCAGCGTCGTAGAGTTTCGGATCTATTTCCAGGGCTTTCTTGTAGGACGCGAGGGCAGCGTCCAGATCGCCGCGCACAAAAGCTGCTTCACCATCGCGGATTGCCGTTTCGGCCGCTTTGATTTGCGAGAAGGGAACAATCGCTCCGCCTCCCGCTAAGCCATCAAGCGTGATCAGAGTCAGATTGCTATCGTCGCCGCGTGATCGCGATTTCAGCAACACCTGTCGCGACCGATCCAGCATTTTCTGCCGCAGGTTAACGTCTTTCTCGGTTGAGGCAACGGCGTAAAGCGCAAATCCCAGGCGTGAAAGGACTACGGGATTGTCTGGCTGAGCAATGCCGGCCTGCTCCAGTAAAGGCAAAGCGGCGACAAAATTCTGCGCTTCATAGAGTTCCAGAGCACGTTTCCACTCCGGCGGCGCCTGTTCCTGTGCATGTGGGCGGGCCTGTAGGGAGCACGCCAGCAAGAGCATTACCGGAAGGAATGTGACCGCGAACATTTTTCGTGCGAATGAGTTGTTATTCAACATTGAGGACCCTCTGGACTGTTGGTGTTAATTATGTCGCTCCGGGAGAGTTACTAGTCTAGGTATGACCTTAGCGGGTGTCAAACAACTACCTGAATGCGTAGCCCTACCCGCGAATCCGTCCAGTCATATTTGGGCCTCAAAAAAAGCGATCCACGAAATCACACGAAAGGACACTAAATTATTTCGTGTTGCTTCGTGTGATTTCGTGGATCGTCTCGCTGAATCCTGCGATGGGGGGGCCCGTAAATATTGAAGAACATAACCAACTCAAAAAGAGGCGAGCCTGTCCGGGCTCGCCTTCTTTTCTTGACTACAAAGTAGGTTAGGGCAATAGCTCCTATCCCTGTCCTAAAACTCCCTGGCTCGCTCAAGATGCGGTTCGGAGAATGCCGATCGGCTTCCCTGACTACCGATCTTCGATGAAGACTTGTCCGACAGATCTACTCCGATCCACGTCCTTATCTTTTTCAGCAGAGCCGGCAGAACCACGGTCTGTGCAGTCGTCGAAAGTTCTTCCACCAGACGATCACCAAGTGACCCGGCCTCCTTGCTCAAGCGCTCGTAAGCGGAGGTCTCTTTGAATCGTTCAAGCATTCCCGGCCCATCATCTTTCCTGTCTTTCCCATTAGTCGCCGATGAGTTAGCGTTAAATTCAGCGCGCGGCGGCAAGTCTCGCTGCGACAGGTAGGGATTAGAAGCCAGTGGATGGGCGACCGAAGATGAATAGTGGACTTTGTCATAGTCGTCCTCAGAGAGTGCCGCCGCAATGCCATAGCCGACGAAAAACCCTACGCCAGCTGCGCCCAGGGTCCAGGCCACTGGCGCTTTCTTGAAATGTTCGCGCCAGTCTAATGCGTCTTTCACTGTCTCATACTGTTGGGCCACGTTTTCTTTTATCTCCGTCACGGTATTCGTAATCGAATCCCGCGCTAGTTCCATCCGACGCTGAAGTGCCTCCTTGGAAGCGTCCTCCCCGTCCACTTCACGAGCGCGAGCTATTCCTAAAGTTCGTTCTTCAGCCATTGTTTGTCCTTTCTCAGCTCCTCAACCGTCCTGTCAGGAATGAGATTCTGTTTAGCCAATCGGCTTTTCATCGCTGAAATGATAATGGCGCCGACGACCAGGTAGAGAACACCCGCGGTTACAAAGCCAATCGCATACCTCGCCGGTTGGCTCAAAGCCGTGTCAGCGAAGAGAGTCGATATGCCAAAGGCCAGGGCTACATTCAAAAGCGCGAAACCGATTGCGGCAATGATCCCCCCAACCCCAATCATGATGCCGCTGCGCGCATAAGTATTAGCCTCTTCCTTGAGTTCGACTTTTAGCAAACTCATCTTCGTGTCGAAGAGCTGCATGACGTCGTCTCCCAACCGGCTAAAAAGCGTTGGGAGACTCTCGTTGTCGTTTTTGGTTGTCAACGCAGTTGCTGTCGCACTGTTAGCTGATGCAGCCATCGCGTGATCTCCTTTCGAGCAATCGGGCGCCTGTGGCCGCGCCTTGAATGATTAAGTGCGTCGATTAAGACCGTCGGCCGCGAAGGATCAAGCCAAGCAGCAACCCGGCAGCGGCCGAGATCAAGATCGCCTGGCCCGGATTCTTGCGTGCATATTCCTTGGCGTTTTCTGCGACCTCACTCAGGTCTGCGTCCTTAAGTTCTTTAAACTTGTCTCCCACAACGCCGATTTTTTCGCCAAGGAATTCCTTCGCCTGGCCGGCGGCTTCGGAAATCTTCTCGCCATATTGTTGAGCAGTTTGGGCCAGACCCGTGGCCGTTGCCGCACCGGTGCCCGTGCCTGTGCTGGAAATTCCGCTGTTTCCACCAATTCCGGTTTGACCGGTGCTGGCATTGGTTGAGGATGTTCCGGGAAAATCTGTGGTGTCCTGTGACATTGCTTTGTGTTCTCCTTCTGAAGTTATGAGTAAGAGTTCGAAACCTAAGATTACATACGAACGTTATCTCTAAAGTGTTGAGCAAACAATGTGCCTTGGTTACGGTTCGTTTCTATCTCAACTTTTGTCATTGATTGTCGAGATACGAGCGTCCGGTTGATCTCGCTCTCGTTGTGAAAGGGTACAAGTTCAACATGGGGGAGTCGGGAACAATACAACGCACCAGGCATTGACTCCGCTGTACCCAGGCAGATCATTTACTAAACGGGGCATCGTGGGACATGGTGAAAGGGATGAGAGGTATCTCTAAAGGAAAGAGGGGTTTAGGGTTCAAAAAAAGGCCGACTTCCTTTTTCACATTTTTCACTGAACTGAAGCCGTTTTTGCCGGCCATTCTCAGATCATTTACTAAACGGCCTACTTAGGGCGCCGGTACTTTACAGCGTCGCCTGGTTTCATCATTGCCCGCGCAGCGAGTGCCGGAATTGTCAGGTCCCATCCAGCGACCGATTTATAGGAATAGTCTCCAGCGAGATAGCCGACCACATAGACCTTATTCTTTTCGACGAAGTCTGTTTGAAAATCGCCGATAACTTCTACGTTTTTGCTGCCCCATCCGTCGAGGGCGACAAACGCCTGTGTTTGATTGCCTCTTTCGAATATCTGGTAAACTGTTCCGGTAAAAGCCCAGGACTGACCGGCATACTTTACCGAGTTTTTCTTCAGCAGCGCATAAGTGATTTTAGCGTCTGCCTGTTGGATATTGTTCTTGATTGACTCAGGATCGCTACCTTCTGACCTTATTCGGTTTAACTGTCCCTCCAAGTCGAGCGAGAAAGAGGGTTGAGATGCCGGTTTCAGAACGGCGGCCAGCGTCTCGCTGATCATAGGAGAACTCTGGACCGAGGGCTGAAACGGTTGTTGCGCGGGCCGGGGTTGGAGTTGGGCAACCTGCTCTCTTTTTGTAAAGAGTAGAACCGCTCCATAAGCAAGGAGAGCGACGAGACCTATAAGAGAGAGGAGCTTTAACCAACTTTTCCTCGTTGCGAGGTGTTTTGCTCTCTCTTCTTCGTAGATTTTCTGGCGTTCCTCAGGTGTGAGTTCCATTGGAATTTATGTCTTTTCAGGCAGCGCGTTTGCTTTTTGATTTGCGCTTCTCCATCACTGCCGGCTTAATTCCATGAGCGCCCAATAGTGCCCGTATCATTAGCAGGACGTCCTCCTGCCTCTCCTTTGGAAGTTGGCCGAACATAACTAAAACCTGTGATTCGAGAGCTTCGATCTCGGATAGCGGCTTACCCCTGGCGATGGCAAACAGCTCGTTTTCTGAGACACCCAGGCCCCGAGCCAGCGCGATAAGCCGGTCTGGTGATATTCCTCCACCTAAGACTGAGCGATTTTCAATCTGGCTTACATAACCGTGCGAGATCCCGCCACCGCTGCGACTTGCAACGTCACGCACCGACAGGCCGGCCTTGTTCCGAACGCGCCTGATGAAATCCGCTAAATCTTCATGCTGGAGAGCCATTAACCACGCAGTTTAGGATTTCGGACGCTTACGTTATCGCGCAAAGTGTAAAAAACAATTGACAGCCTTGCTCAATGTGTCTAGTATTCCGCGCACTATGTCAGACACAGTAACCACACCCTACCGCAACGACACCCTGCGAGAAGCGAAGAAGAAAAAGGGCAAAAGCGATGGCCAGATCGCCGAAGAGACTGGTCTTTCCAGGCAAACGGTCGTTGCGGTCATGAACGGAAGTCCGAGCGTGACGCTTGCTTCGTTGCAGGCAGTCGCTGGAGCCGTGGGTGTCTCGATGAAAGACCTGTTCACCGGCGTGCGAGCTGTCGCCTGAAAATTATCACCCAACAATGGTTCAAACAACTGCAAAGGAGTCCTCAAAAATGCAACTACCTCCGGCCGCTATAGGTCGAGCCTTCACCGCTGAACTTAAACGAATCGCAGTAATTGAAGATAAAACGATGGAGGAGCTCTGCGAAGAAGTGGGCCGCCTCGTCGGCCTTGAAGGGAAACAGCAGCGGCAACTCTACAACTGGCGCTCAGGCAAGTGGCCGCTGCCTTCCAACGTGATTCCCATTCTCTGCCGGCGCTTTAAGTCGCTGGCGCTGTTACACGCTCTCGAAGACGAGTGCAGCGACGTGGTTGTCGACGTTCCTGACTGCTTCGACCTGACGCGCGAGGTATCCCGCACCGTTAGAAAAGACCTAGAGGCCTACGAGCACTATCTGAAAGCTTTTGAGGGTGACGGCATTCAGCACCACGAGCTGCGCGAGCTGCGCGAGTTGATGGAAGACGTCGTTCGTAACGCGCACCGATTCCTGGAAATTGCCGCCACCGACTGCGAACGACGGACCCCTAAGGCGATGCCGGTAACAGCGTGATGCGTAGCTTTTTACAAGACCTAAAAGACCGAAATGTCTGGATACCTATCGGCCAGCTCTCTGCCCTGGGTGTTTCACGTCGTGCCGTGATGACTGCTGAAAAGAATGGTCGATGGTGGTGGCGCGAACTTCCGGAGTGTGGTCGGGGCCGCAACGGAAAACCAATTCGTGAAGTTCACCTTTCGAGCCTGACTCCCGAACAGCAAGCTAAGTGGTTAATAGCTGCGCGTGATGCCTTGATCCGCGAGTGCGAGAGGATCACTGGATCGACCCGATCCAGTGATCCTTTCCAGTGATCCTGATCGAAATCCAGTGATCCATGACGCAAGTAAAAAAAAATCAACGACTTAACCCGCATCGGCAGCAAAAGTCACCGGTCCATCCAGTGATCCTCGCTGCCGAAGCGTTTTTGCAATCCAGTGATCCTTTTACCTCCAACTTATGTGGCTAACGGTTGACCAGGTCGTCCAGCTTGGCAGGGCCAGGCGAAAGGTGCTCGTGAACATCGCTTCCGGCAAATGGGAATCGAGAGAAGTTGGCGTTGGACGCAACGGTAAGCCGTCGCGTGAAGTTGCGCTGGCGAGTTTGCCGAAGGACCTTCAGTTGAAGTGGGCGGCCAGCCAGCGAGATCAAACCGGCGTCGAGGATTTAGACGCTATTAGCCCGGCGACTGAATTTAGTGACTCAGCTAAATCTGACGATCTCGAAAGCCGGCTGACTGAAGCGCTGAAGCGGTTTTCGATGGAAGTGCGCGATGCGTTTCTGAATGAGGCGCGCCGGCTGGCGGGAATTGTCGAACGTTACGACGCCATCGAAGTGAAGAGCGTTCGATCTGAAGCCGGCCGTCGATTCGTTCCCGAGGTCCTCGCGCTTTGCAAAGAAGCGACCTGCACCGATCCAACAATTCTCGACTACTACAAAGCCAGACGACATTCAGTTCGCAAAGGCAGTGAACCTGCAAGGGCGCAATGCCCATCACCACATACACTCGATGGCTGGTCGCGGCGATATCAGGAAGACGGCCTTCTTACCTTCCTTCGGTCAGCGCCTAAAAATAGAAAAGTTGCAGATCGACGACGGGCCGTTATCGACACGGAAGTCATCGAGTGGGTGAACTCACGCTTAAAGAACTATGCCACGCCGCGCAGTCTCTGCAACGCGCTCATAAAAGAAGCGGCGAAGCGGGGCTGGAAAAAGATTCCGAGCCGCACCTGGATTTACCGCTACTGGAAAAACCTTCCGAAGATCGTTCGCGTCACACTTGAAAAAGGGAACAAAGCCTATACCGATCAGTGCGCGCTATACGTGCCGCGCGACAATCGCGACCTCGAAGCGCTGCAGATGGTTTGTGGCGACCATAGCGAGCGTGACGTGACGGTGCGTCTGCCGGACGGCAGTCTCACGCGCCCCTGGTTGACGACCTGGTTCTGTTTGCGGACCGGACTGATCTGGGGTTGGCACATTGATCTAACTCCCTCTTCCCGGACAGCCGGCCTTGCCTACGCAAACGGCGTGAGGACCTTTGGCGCGCAACCGCTCTCCCGGCCAGACGACGGATTCTTCTCCTATATATATACCGACCAGGGCAAGGACTATAAGAGCCACAACATCGACGGGAAGGTGCTCACCTTCAAGAGCGCGATGGCCATTGAAGGAGGCCTCCAGTGTCTCGCCATGCAGCGCCGGGTTGGCCTGGTCGACGACATGGGCATCAAGCATTTGCTGGCGCGCGGTTACAACGCCCGTGAGAAGCCAGTCGAGCGCCTTCATCGCGACATCTCTTCCTGGGAGCAGGACACGTTCGAAACGGAATACTGCGGCAAGGACGCGACGGAGAAATCCGATCGCTGGCGTGACGGTTATGCGCGCCACACCCGGCTGCTGAAAAAAGCCAGGCGCGGCAACACTCTGCTGCTGGACGACTCTCCATTTATGACGCTCGACGACTACCGCGAAGCGTTGGCCGGCCACATTCACGAATACAACTCGGAAGCTCACGAGCGGACCGCGCTCGGTGGAGCAAAGGTAATTCCGCTGGAAGAGTATGGCCGGCTCTACACCACGCGTTACGAAATCAGTGAAGACGCGTTGGCGCTGTTTTTGATGAAGGCCGAAAAGCGCAACGTGCGCAAGGACGGGATCTGGATGTTTCAGCGTCAATGGTGGTTTTGGCACCAGGAACTTTCCTACTACAAGAGCGAAGACGTCGAGGTTCGCTACCTCGACAGCGATTACAGCCAGGTCTGGGTCGTCACACCAGGGAGAGCCGATCGGCCTTCGGTGATAGTTCAGGCCCAGCTCATCACGCCCAGCGCGATTCTCAATCCCAACAAGCAAACGCTCGGCATGGTCAAAGAGGCCGCCGCACAAGAGCGAAAGATTATCCGAGATTTCAATTTCATTACGCAGTCGCAGATTCGTGGCGAGTCGGTTGAAGACCGCGTGGCCGCGATGATCGAGCCGGTCGAAGAGGAGGAGGCGATTGCCGCCCAGGGGGGCAGTGGCGGCGGCTCTTTTTCACCGGCTCGCGTTCATCAACTCACACGAATGGACCGTCCGAAGCTGCGCTCGGTGGCGCATCGCACGGTCACTGCCGAAGAGGTTTCAAGTATCGAGGCAGACGAATCGATTTTCAGTGACGAAGACAGCGGCAGAGGTCGTGTCGTGGGGTTTGATTTTGAGAATGAGTAATACCCCCCCCCCCACAAGAACAGCGAATTTCGAAGCACGATGTTGTCGACCTCGGTCTGGCGCTCCTGCGCTGCTTCAGGTGCGGAAGGCTTCGGGCCACTCGGCATTACTACCTCGAAGCCTGGCATCGTCACCCGCGTTGCTGCGGAAGAAGGATGTGGGGAACAGCGCCGGCGCCGTGGGGCCGCGCGAGTCTGAATTGAAATGATTGACGAAGTTCCAACAGCTACCGATGAGCAGTGGGCGAGAGTTCAGCTCTCACCTCGACGGGCCACGTCCGGTCATAACTCAACAGCAGTTTGACAGGGCGTGGCGTGACATGAGGGAGCCGGAGTTGGATGAAGAGAGTGTTGAAGCGGAAACAAAAGTAGTGACGCGCTGAGACCTGCTCCTGGTAGACGCTCGGCGCAGCGCAAAGGAGACCCGCCCGTGAACAAGCACAAAAAGCGAAAGCTACAAATAGCCGGCCTGCATCTTTGGGCGGTCAAGTTCGAGGACCTCGATCAGACTTGGATTACGACCGTCTCCCGTTCGATGGACGCGGCGATTGAGAAAGCGACGAAGTTCATCGTCAAAAGATACCCGGACGATGAGCTGCAAATTAAGGAAGTCAAATACGAAGGAACGCTCGACGCCTAACCCAATGAAGCAGACACGAAAACCACCGGCGACGAATCGCCACAAGAGCAGGCAGGACCATCCGACGCCGCGGGAATTTATCTGCGCCGTGGAGGGCCGCTTTGATCTGATCGAGATTGACCTGGCCGCGACGGCGAGGAACCACAAAGCGCCTCTTTACATCACGCCGCGCCAGAATTCACTGAAGCAGGACTGGACCGCATTGCTTCACGGCAAGATGGGCTATCTCAACCCGCCGTTTGATCCGATTGCTCCCTGGATTGCGAAGTGTGTGGAAGAGGCGAAGAAGGGCGCTCGGTTCGTCGTGCTCTCTCGCGCCTCGATCGATTCCAACTGGTTTTGGGCGATGGCTCCTTACTGCACCAGCTACGCCCTGACACCACGAATCAAGTTTGTCGGCTCAAAGCAGGGTTATCCGGCCGCGCTAATGCTGAGCGCTTTCAACCTCGTCGCCGCGCCCGGACCCTGCATCACGAATGGACGTTTCAACGGAGCTCTCTATCGCTGGCATTGGAAAGCCGACGCCACCACTGCGGAGGGATATCAGTGCTGACGGTTCAACCAGCAACAGGGCTCAAGCATGAGCTCGTGACCTACAGGGGGCGTGGCGGCAACACGAGCTGCCCCGTCTGCGGGTCGGTTTCGACCGCGGCGGCGCCGGACTGGCTGCTGCGGCGGCGCAAAGGGTGGCTTTGGAATTTAGCTTTGGATCTCGCGCGCAAGCGCTATCACCGAAAGGAAGGAGGCAAGAGCTGTATGGGACGTGCGGAAGATCAAGCAACGAAGCTGGTGAAACTCCCAGCGCGAATCGCATCAATCGTTGGCAAGACTATCGCGGAGCTTGGGGATGAATGTGACCCAAAGAATAACTCGCAACATCTGCACAACGACGAAGCGCTCATTTTCATTCATGACCTGCTTGAGGACTTTGAGCCCGGAATAATCAAACTCAACAAAGGCAAGAGGCTAATTCGTCGCTGAACGAATTAGCCCCTCAACTGGCCGGCTTGGACCAAAGTGCCGAAAGGACACTGCACTTATAACCCCAGCCGACTTTTAAGACAACTTCAAAAAGTGGAGACAAATTGCAATGAGTAAAAACGGACACGGAAAAATTCAAATCGCGGGCGGTGGTCCCGCTTGGGATGAGGAGCTGCGACTTTGGCTGGAAGGGCACATCAACAGATACCCACACCTCACCACGGCCGTGCTGGAATCATCGACCCACGTCGGAATGTCGCGCACGGCCCTCGACTCTTACTTGAAATGCACATATTTCGACAAGGGCGACGGCAAAGGCGTTAAGAAATCAGGGCTGGAACCTGCGATCCGTGAGTACCGGGAGCGCGTCGAAGGTCCCGCCAGGGACGGAGTAAGAAACTCGTTCGTTAAAACGCCGGCCTGGGTCCAGTTTCAGCACGCCGTTCAAACCGCCATCAACGACCGCGCGATCGTTATTGCCTACAGCGAGCCGGGTGTGGGTAAGAGCCGCTGCATGAGGGAGTACTCCTACGAGAAGATGACTACACTCCCGATCCAAGTTCTCTGCTCGGCAAACATAACCACCCGCCACTTTGTGCAGAAGATCGCTCAGGCGATAGGCCTTGATGATCGGCCTCCCACGGCACGCCTCGAAGATAACATCGCCGCAAAATTGAAAAGCCATCCCCGCCCGTTGTTTGTCGACCAGGCCAACTACCTGAATGAAAAGGGTCTCGGTTCGGTCTGCTACCTCTGGGAAGTGGCGCGAATTCCTATCGTGCTTATCGGCACTAAAGACCTCTTTGATCTATTCAACTCATCAAGGATGACTCAGGACGTGCGCGCGCAGCTCTCGTCGCGCGTGGCAATGCAATACCCGCTGGCGAGCATGGGACTAGACCAGGTGAAAGCTATCTGCGAACGCACGTTAGGCGACGCCGCCACGCCGCAGGTGGTTGCGAAGATTTTTCAAGTCACAAAGGGAAACCATCGAGCGCTGGAGTTCATTTTCCCGCGCATCGCGGACCTCGCAAAAGTCAAAGACAACGCAGCGGGGCTGCGAAGCGGTGAAGTGTCGATGGAAAAAATCATCGACGCAGCCGGCGCGCGGCTGATGGTCGCGTAGGGAGTGACAGGTAATGGGCTGGATACAGAGAACGTCAACAACAAACGAAAGGACACGAACGATGCCACAGGAAATCGCAATAGATGCGGAGCAGCTCCGAACGCTGGCCTCTGATCCAAAGAACGGAATCAAGGAAATCTGCGCGGGTCTCGGAATGTCTGACCCGACTTTCTATCAACAACTGAATCGCCATCCGGATCTGAAGCAGATTTATCAGGAAGCGCGGGATCAGGTGCGCGCCGCGCGTAACGGCGGCGAGGGAACCAGCCAGCGAGCCAGCGGCCGCAAGCCAAAAACCACTAAGCGCAAATCTTCCAAAGGCAAATCGACAAAAAGCGCGAACCGCTCAACCCCCCCCCGCAATGGGAATGCCAAAGCAGACCTCAAGGATCTGCTTTCCAAGCTGCGGCTGGAGTTTGAGCACATCGCTGTCTACGAGGAAGTCAGCGAGCACTTTGATGAACTGCGCGACGAATTAGCAGCGACCAAATGACGCAACCACTCGAACCAATTTCACGGGCGGCGATGCCGCTCATCACTACCGAAGAAATCATCTGCGGCAACTGCGCGGGCGACGCTGACGAGCCGCGCAGGACTTTACTGACTATTGATAACCGATGCGCCGGCTGCGGAGCAGAGAAGGGCTACGTACCGCTCTCGCAGTACCGGCTGCTTAACCCAACTGAAAGGACAAACCATGAGCAACAACAACATTCGCACTCCTGTTCAACAGGAGATCGTTAAAAAGCTGGTAGAGAATTTTGGGATCGATGGAACCAGGGTCCTATTTCTCAACCCCGATGACCACTCCGACCCCTGGCTCAATTCAAAAGCGCTGCTGACCATTGCGCGACAGTCCGGCGACTTTAAGCAGGTCGCGACTACCTACTCCGAGTACATCCCGTTACTGAAACAGATTGTCTGGTCGTCAACAGTGGTCGATCAGCATGACCGCGGTTACACGCGTTCGGGCGTTGCCACTATCGGCGAGAAGTTGCCAAACCAGGAGATTCCCGACGAACACGATCTGGCTGGCTCGCGAGCTCTGAGAGCGGCGCTGGATGATGCAGGCTTCGACGTGACCAAAGCGGCGCCGGCTGTTCTAAATCTAAACCTTCCACCCAATGAGCACGCGGTGGCTCAAGAGGCAGAATGCCGGCGCGCTGACCTAGCGCGCATCCACATTCTCGCTACTCAGAAGGGCCTGATTGTTCCTAGCCAGGACGATCCCTCGAGAAACGATCTTGCGGGCTATCGAGACTTTCTCCAACACAACTTTGGAATCAACACGACTGCCGGCATGGGGCCAGCCGATCGCGCGCGAGTTATCAACGCGCTGACCGAGTACGACCCTATCGCTGCGGCAGCGTGAACGAGTGTGCGTCCTTTTCTTTGGAGTCGAGGGCGCATAAGCGCGGGGGCGGCCAAGGCTGCGACCTGAGTAAATCCTCCTGGGCCGCCTCTGCGAAAACCGACCGATGACCGACGACGGAGGACCGACGATGCCGAAATACGACATTGAAAGAACATTTAGCTTTGAAGGTGTTGAAGCGGACGACGAGCGGGCGGCGATTGAGAAGTGTGATGAAGTGATTGGCTGCGTCATGGTCCAGCACCCGACCACCGGCGAGGACGTAACCTCTGTCGACAGAATCGAGGAGCAGGACTAATGGACCAAGTTGTTGCCCGGTGCACGGTGTGCGATGCGGAGTTTCATTACGTAAGCCAGAAGAACAGGACTTTCAGTTGCCGCTGCGGCGCGCCGTTGAAGGTTTACGAGCTGCCAGTGGATCGCGGCTCGTTGATGGCAACCGTCGCCCGGTCAACCACTTTTCCGCCAGCCCCTTTGCGGCTGCCACGATGGAGGATCGCATGAGTAACGACACAGCAGAATTACAAGAAGAACGGTATGAGATTGCCGGCCACGGCGTTCACATCGCGCAGCGGTTTGAAAATCAGTGGACAGTTTGGCTGAACACTGAACTTCAGGACTACGACGGCCTCTGCATCGGTTGCGGCGATACGCGGCAGGAAGCAGTGACTCAGGCAGTGATGACGCTTGAGGCGGTAGTCGCGCACCTGAGATTCGGGCTCGTCGAGCGGCTGGTCACTGAGGAGGCGCAATGAACTGCGGAACGTCTGAATATCATCGCATCGCTCGCGCCGTGAGCGAACTTCTAAAAACCTTCCAGGATGAACACTGCGCAAACTGTGGCGCTTCGCTGAGCCGGCTCTACCTCTACGGCAACGCCTATCACTGCGGCGAGTGCCTGGCTGCGGTCTGCGTTGTCTGCGGCTGCACTGACGAGGTCGCGTGCGCGCCTAAACGCTGCCACTGGATTGGTCCAGGTCTCTGCTCCGCGCACGCCGCGGAACTCGACGCGTCACTTGCGCGATCCGCGCAACCCCGGTCATCGGTCGTCCGTCCTCTGTCGTCTCTATGAGCACGCAATTCAAATTCGAAGCGTTCGAGCGAGAGCTGCTCAATCCGCTCGCCGGCATCAAGCTGACGACCGCTGAAGAGTTTGTCGCAAACCTTCTGCTCGACGCGACCAGTGAAAAACCAAGAACGATCGCGCACATCATCCGCGTGCAACCGTGCTTCTACTGTCGCGGCGCCCGAAAGGTGGGCTGCGGCCACGAATGTCCCGACTGCGCCGGCTCCGGGTCCCGCGCGGGTCAGACACTCAACGAACGCAGCGTTAAAGCTGTGGTGAGAGCGCTCAAGAAAGAACATGGACTGCCGATTCTCTCGCGCAAACATAACCCGCCTGGCTACTGGTGGTGCGGCTCAAAAGAAGAGATGGAAGAGTACATCGTCCACGCGCGATCTCAGCCGCTCGATGAACTCCACACGCTGTCAAAGATGGTGAAGCAAAACTACCCGGAGCTGGCCGGTCAGTTGAGTTTCGAAAACCTATCCGCAGATTCCGCGGATTCACAAACCGAGGAAAGCAAATGACTGAGTTTCAACGAAGGATTATTGAGCACCTTATTTTTGAGCCGTGCACGGCGGAACAGCTTGCACAGTTTCTTCGCGTGGATCGACAGTGCGCCGAAGACGCCCTGCAGGAGCTATCGATCCCGAATCTTGTCAGACCCCGATTCAGCGTCGCGCTGGGAGACGCCGTCTGTGAGCGATGTGGCGAGGAGTACGAGGACGCTGAGCCTTATGAAACCTGCTCGATCTTGCTCGGTGGTGAGATTTCATGCGGCGGCCGATTGATCGACGTGTGCCTTTGGGTTTACTGCGGCGGTCCGATTTCGAAAGCGCTCGCAGCAGAGGAGGCCGCAGCATGATTGCAACCGTTGGAGACTTACGCAAAGCGATTGAGGGCGTCGATGACGCAATGGAAATCATCTTGCGCGTAACAGATGAAGACGGCGCGGGTCAGTACATGTGCTGCCCTTCAAGTGCGATGCCGGATGCGGGATGCGGCGAAATTGAAGCGTTCATTATCGACGGCACCGACAACGAATGTCGGCACGAACAGAACTGTCGCGAATGCGAAGAGTGCAAAGCCGAACAAGCTGCAAACTGAGGTAAAAGCCGATGCAACTAGCACGTCAAACAGCATTCAAAAGTGAGAAGCCGGCGCCGTCCAAAAAAGACAACCGTGCGCGGACGATCGCGGCGATTCACATTACCTGGAAGAAGCTGCGCCCGGATCTGCGCCATGACAAAGATGAGTTGCGCGAGTCGCGTCTCCAGTTTATGTCGACAGTGCTGAATCGCGACATCAAATCGTCACGCGACCTCACGCTGAGCAAACTCGGCAAAGTCCTCGACGCGATGCGCAAGCTGGAGGTTGAGCCGTTGCTGCCGGGTGGCGCGCCCACCGTCGATCGCGAACAGCAGACAGCCACAGACAACGTTGAGATCCATCACCTGGCCACTGAAGCGCAGTGTGCCGCGATTAACAAGCTGTTTCTTCACCTGGGCTGGACGCTGGAGACGATCGAGGGCTTCACCGAGAAGCGATTCAAGCGCAAATCGCACCGCATGCTCACGCCGGAAAAAGCCAACAGTCTGACCATGATCCTGCTGACGATCGCCGCCAACCGTGACATTAAGCGGCGCTGGCTGGCAGAGACCGGCCGTGAGGTTGAAAAGGTTTCGCGCGAGATGATCCGCGCCGAGATTCCCGCGCTGAAGCGGCGCTTAGGTGTCGACCAGGCAGGCAAGGATGCCTGCGCTCCGGAGGAAGAGGAGGCTGACTATGACATGGAGCACTAACGACGAATGGCCGGACGTCATCAGCGTTCCGGAGAGTTTTAAAACCGTCGACAAAGTCGCGGAGCGGACGGAGTTTCTGCGCACGACGCTGATCCAACGCAACGAAGAAAACTCAAAGCTTCAGTGGTCGCTGTTCAAATACAAGCTCGGGTTCTGGTGTCTGGTGGCGCTCGGGATTGGCTCGGTCGGCGCTTTGATCATTGGGGTGCTTTGGGGATGAGCGCGCAAATGCAAGCAGCGTCGCCGGCAGTAGTCGAGGGCGAGAAGCATTGTCCCATCTGCGATGAGGATCTCCCGCTCAACGACTTCGGTCTCAGCCGCGCAAGCGCAGACGGCCACAACCTCTACTGCAAAAGCTGCATTCGAAAGAAGACTAAGGATTCCCGCGATGCGCTGCGCGAATACCGGGCGCGGCGAAAGTCGGCGCACGTCATCACAAACGCGCAAGCCAGAGCCCGGCACATCGACAAGCGGCCTAATGACGCAAAGCCCGAACACTTCATGCAGCCCTGGCCAACTGTGCGCACTGATACTTTTGTCGAGATGGTTTTTGGTTCGATCAAGCAGCGCGGCCGTTGCACCCAGCAAGAAATTCTCGACGACACGAAACTGGAGCCTGACACGGTCGGCATGGCGCTGGCGGACCTGGTGCTCTGGCAAAGGAACGTGCGCACGGCGGTCGATGAACGCGAAGAGACGCGGTTCTATTTTGTGAAGGAGTAAAAGATGGACGACTTAATGCACGCGGAAATTGCGGGGGGGGGCAGTAACGGATTTGCGATTGCCGACTGCCGATTGTCAATTGAAAGTCAGGCGCGTGCGCGATCGCCTTTACGACGGGACACTCGTAATGCGTGACGCCGAATACGCGGTGGTGATGAATGGAGAGACTCTGGCCCATATCGTCGTCGGCAGAAAGAGGGGGCGTTGGGTTGTGGTTGAAGGGCACACAGAAACGCGTTTCGGCCTGGTGATTTCGCCTTTGAACCTATGGCTGATTCGAGAACTGAGATCCTGGTCGATAGAGAGGTGGGGAAGCAATGGCAACAACAGTTGAAGCGGCGAACCTCTGCATTGTTTGTAACAAGAATTCCGTCACCTGGCCGCGTGTGTGCGACGACTGCATTGACCATGAAGCGCAGGGCGATCTGGGCGCGCATTACGGTTTTTTCTACGTCGAAGACCCTATGGGTGGTGAAGGTTACGTGGTCACGGGAATGGAGTGCAAAACGTGCGGGATGATTTATGACGGAGGAATGCGTTGCACCTATTGCGGAGACGCTGACCCCCTAGACCACGGTGACGAAGATGAAGATGAAGACGAGGAGCTGTGATGGCAAGTGAATTCGCTGTAAGGCTGTATGACCGTTTGAGACCGATCTTTCTCAGCAACAGAGCGATCAGGAGTCTGGTGCTTACGGCGATCGACGGCGAGCTGTTGAAAGTTGCCGAAGCTCTGGGCCATGCAAGACATCGCACTCACCTCTACGATCCGGGCGGCTGTAGCGGGTGCGAAAAGGTTGAGAAGGTCGCGGAGAGGTTAAGGATCAACTAATGGAACGCTTCGAACCAACCACAGTGGCCGGCAAGGTCTACGCTGACCCGGAGCTGCGGCGCATTGCGTATGAGCACGGCCGGGCAATGAAGCAACGGCTCGAAGCGAAAACGGTGGCTGAAGCCGAAAGACAGCAGAGCCGCGAGGCGAGATTGAAAGCGTTTTGGGAGCGCCTTGGGTACACGCCGGACCGCGCCAGTGATGAGCGCGAAGCGAGACGCCGGCGAGTGCTGGCCATGCCAGCGGCTGAAGCGTGGATCGAAGAGCACCCGGAAGAATTCAACATCGAGACTGCGCCCACAGTCGCAGCGCTCGGCCGCCTGGTTCGAAGGGAACGGGAGCGACTTAAAGCCACGCGACGAATACTGAAGGAGTTGGGAATTAAATGAGACACCTGGTGGACGGCGGAGCACCGATCGATAGAGGCTTCGTTATCTATGACAGACCGGCCGACTATCCTGACAAGTTTGTTGTGCGCCCTTTTTCGATTATTGACGACGCGCGAGGCCGGGTGCTTCTACAACCAGCGGTTGCTTGGCTCGCGGACTCACTGGACGAAGCGCGAACTTTGGTACCGGCCGGGCTGATTTGTTTTGGTCGCGACCCCGCGGACGAGCCGCATATTGTGGAGACCTGGTTATGAGCAACACTGAACGCATCATCGACAAAATCAAAAAGCTGATTAAGCACCAGGGCGGGAACCGGACGCAGGAAGAGGCTGCCGCCTTTGCCGAGAAGATCCAACAGCTCTGCATCGATCACAAGATTGCGGCCGAGCAGGTGCGCGTCGACGACGAACCGGAAGAAAAGATAGGCGAAGAGCGAGTGGCTGCCGGCGCCGGGCGGACGTTGCGCTACGGTGACGGAGCGCGGGTCCCGCGCGAAGACAGCTCGTTGATGTTGGCTGTCGCCAAAGCGCATTTTTGCGAGGCGATACTTATTCCACGTACTAACACGATCCTGGTGGTGGGCGCTGAAGAAGATCGCGCTGTGGTGGTAGAGATGTTCCGGTTCCTGGTGAGCACTATGAAGCGGCTGGGCCGGATCGAAGAGGAAAAGACCAGGCGCGCGCGCCGTAGCGTACGGAAGTTTAAGCCTTACTTTTACCAGGGTTTCACCAGCGCCGTTCATCGGCGTTATCGAGACATGCGCGAGACCAGTGAATGCACCGCGCTGGTCCGCGCTGACGCGCTGGTCAAGCGATACGTCGAGAGTAATTACGAAACGGTGAAGGTGAAGTCGCGCAAGCAGCCGCGAATTAACAAGAACGCATACTTCGCCGGCGTCGTCGCCGGCCGCAATGTGAGTCTCGGCACGAACGTGATTGGAGGAGAGTGATGTCGTCAGTTTCAGCGCGCGCCGGTCGGAATATGTACGTCTTAATGCTAAAACCCCGCGGATTGAATGCGGTTTTCTGGCTAACGACCCTCGCCACTAATCGTCACGATTCATGGAGGGCTGGTGAGCATTGGGTTCGCGACCTGGATAGCGATCGGAGGCGGCAATTGAAAAGAGAAGGCTATAGATGCGTCAAGGTCAGAATTGAAGTCGTGGAGGAAATATGAAACGCAAAAGTAAGGAACAACGCGAGACCGCTGCGAAGGCCGCGCTGAGACAGCGCATCGCGGACATCGCAACGGGTGCCGCTGGCTACAAGTTTGATGGCGCCGATGAATGGGCCAACGCAGACTTCCTCGCGCGATTTGTTCCCGCACTTCGTGTTCAGTTTGGGCTAGACAGCGAGGGCAATGAGCGAAGGGACCGCAACCACTTCTGGTTCCTGAGCAACGTGAATCACTACGAAAATGTCGATACCACGTCAGAATTCTTCTTCGAGCATGGCGTGAGAGCGTAAGTTACTGCTCCCGCTGACTTCTGACGCCTGACTTCTGACCTCTGATTTTTGCTGGTTGCGGTTAAACCGATCTCGCGCTACTGTTAGTGACGAAACAAGCGTCCCGTTAGCGGACCGGCAAACAAAAAATCGACAGGCCGCAACCGCCTGTCTACTGAGAGGCTCGATAGCAGCCCGCAGACTTCTAATCAAGAGAAGTCGGCGGGTTTTTTGTTTACCAAGGCCCCCTTTCAACGTGTCACCCGCTCACGCAGGTGGTTCTGATAACGCCGGGCTCCGGCCCGCCACAACAAAGGAGAAATCAAATGGGCGATCCGAATCGCGATCAGGTTGAAGGCCGGACGGACAAGGCGGCCGGCGAAATTAAGGAAACCGTGGGCCAGGCGACTCACGACAAAGCGCTGGAGAGTGAAGGCGCGCGCGAAAAGGCCGAGGGCGAAGCGCAGCAAGACCGTGGCGACACGAAGTCTGAAATCGCTGATCAGGTAACCGACCAAATCAAAAAGAGTCAGGAAGACAAGCTGCGCGAGGGAATGAAGAAGTAGTGACGGACGGGCGACGGCCGACCGTTGACCGCCGAAAAAAGCGGTCTGCCGTCGTTGGCCCTCGGGCAGTGGCTTGCTATGCGCCATCACACGCGATTTTGTTTTATCAAATCTATTGTCGATCTGCTGTCAGGGCAGATCTTCATCCACCATAAACTGTGCGAACTGGAAAGGACAATGCTCATGAGTAATAAGGAACAAGAGGCGGCGCTGAACGAAGCGATCGCCCGATTTGAAGGCGCACTTGCCAAGGAGGCTTCCGAAGTCAAAGACGCGCTTGCGTCGATGCAATCAAAGATCGACGTCTCGGATTCGCCCATCGATTTAAGCGACGAAATCGCCAGGATTAACGCGGCTGCTGAAAACGTCGGAAACATATTTCAGTCGGCAGCAGTGCCAAGCGAAACCGCGCCAGGTGGGGAGCCGGCGCCAGGCGGTGGCGAAACCGCTCCAACCGAGGAGACCGCTCCGGGCGAGACCTCACCAAACGAAACCGCACCAGGTGGGGAGCCGGCGCCAGCCGAAGGTGAGACCACTCCTTAACTAACAAAACGGACGGATGACCGAGGACCGCTGACGGAATGGGAAAAGCGGGTCGGCGATCCTCGGTCGACAGTGAGGTATTCAACTATGCGCGGAATCAACCAGGCAGGATTGGATCTGATCAAGAGCTTCGAGGGAATCGAAGATGGTGACCCATCCACGGTCAACCTCGATCCCTATCTCGATCCAGTCGGCATCTGGACCATCGGCTGGGGTCATGCCATCACTTTTGACCGGCGTTTCCTGCGAGGCGCAACTGACAAGGCGAGAGCAAAGTCGCTCTACCCAAATGGGATTAGCCGGGAAGAGGCAGAGCGGCTGTTGCGTCACGACATCGACAAGCACGCCATCCCTCTCGACACGTTAGTGAAAGTGGAACTGACCAATAACCAGCATGCCGCGCTGGTCTCTTTCGTCTTCAACCTGGGGCCGGGAAACCTGGAACGGTCCACGCTTTTGAAGCTCGTCAATCAAAAGAAATTCAGTCTGGCAGCAGGTGAATTTCGCAAATGGAATAAAGCCGGCGGCAAAACGCTAAAGGGTCTAACTCGGAGGCGCGAAGCTGAAGCCGCTCTGTTCCTACTATGAAAGGAGTCAATTATGAACAAGCTTTTTCTCTTATTGCTGGCTGGCTCGCAGATGCAGGTCGCCGGGAACATCCTTCAGGCACAGGATGCCAACACGACGGGCCGCGACGATGTTATCGGCAAGCTGCTCACCGTTGGCGGTAAGGCGATTGGCGCTTACGGCAATGGAGATCTGAAGACCGTCGACGGCTCGTTGAAGGTGATCGCCGATAGCATCTACGAATATCTCGGGCAGCCAAAAACTCAACCCGCAGCTTAGGTCAATCAAATGCTGCGCTTCATTGCGACGAAGTTCCTCAGCAAAGAGAACCTGCGCGTTTTCGCATTGTGGGCGTTGCAGTTGCTGGAGGAGCAGCTCGACACGGAGGCAAAGCCTCGACTGGAAAAGTATCGTCGCGATCGCGCGGCTCTCGAAGCGCAGACGCAAATTGCTCTCAGTGAGATTGCGTCGCGGGAAGCCCGGCTCAAACAACTCGCTTTTCAACGCTCCGCACTGGAGCAAACCATCGCGCAAAGAGAGCGCGATATTCAGGCCTCGAAAGAGGAGATAAGGAGAATCGATGAAGAATCTAGCCAGGCTGTCATTCTCAGTGATGATGACGCTCTGCATACTGACCTTAGTGGCCGTAGCGCAGATACCAAATAACAATCTTCCCTCGGCAACCGTAAAGGAGAAACTGTCTGACGGCAGTTACATTGTGGTGATCGAAGGCGGCGCTTACAAAGCAATCTCAGCCGCGGACGTGAGAGGGATTCTTAAAACCAAAGAAGACCTGGACAAAGCTGTCCGCGCGCGGGTGGAGCTCGAAAAGCAGATCGCTTTCTACGAAGCTAACAAGTTTGACTTTAAGGAGGTGATCCGCGTTGCAAACGAGCAGCGCGACGAAGAGGTCGGGCTTAAGCTGAATTTCAAAACTCTCTACGAGGACGAAAAGAAACTGCGACTGGACGCGGAAAAGCTACACGGCTCCCCAGGTAAAGTCGACAAGCTATTAAGCAATCCGGTGGTCCAGGTGGCGACAAAGATCGTAGTTCCGATAGTTCAAACGTGGGTCTCGACGCTAAGTCGCGACCGGACCATCGTCATGCCGTATGACCAGTTGGCGCTATTGCAATCACAGCAGAGGAGCCGCCCGATGCTCGTGCGGCTTCAGTAGTGCGCTCCGGGACATGTGAAACACTCACCGCTCACGCTATACCCCAATATGCGCCGTGGGAGACGATCAAGATGGAGAACAACCAGGCCCTGGTTGTTGATGACAACGATGATTTACTGGAATTGCTGGCGACGCTGTTACGACATGAGGGATACACGGTCGAAACAGCGTCGTCTGGTTTTGAAGCAATCGAAAAGTTTCAGCAAGGCGGCTTTTGCGTGGTGCTCTCCGACATCGGCATGCCGGTGATGAACGGCTACGAGCTGGCGCGAAAGCTGAGGTCGCTGCCCGAATGCAAGAAGACCGTGATGATAGCAATAACGGGATTTCAGATTTATGGTGATCGGGCGCGGGCTCTTGCTGCCGGCTTCGACGATTTGTTTACTAAACCCATCGCGATGCGCTCGCTGCTTGCCACGGTTGAAAGGTTGCGCAGAGATAAGAAATGACGGCCGGGAAAATCATTGGCTGGAGAAATTATGCGGTTGCAGCGCTTTGCATCCTAACTGGAGTCTGGGCGCTGAGTCGTGGCAGCGTCGCCAGCGGGGTCGAAGGGATACTCGCCGGACTGTTCATTGTCAGTTTGCGTGACGCGCTCGGCAAAGTGTTGCGCGCTGTTGATGATAATCGCCAGTCGCTGGATGGACTCCGGGCCGCGATTGAAACGGAATTGTCGAGAAAGGGTTGAGCATGAAGTTAGCCACTCCGCTCGTTGCGGTCTCGCCGGTTGCTGTTGGTGGTTTAGTAATGCTGCTAATTGATCCGGGACTCTCGGAGCTGAAGAACTTCGCACCGACGATCGTTATCGTGTTTCTGGCCGTCTGGACCGTGATTAAGGTCGCGCCGACGTGGAAAGAGGTAAAGCTGCGCGAGATGGACATTCGGGAGAAAGAGATCACGCAGCGCGAACAGCAGTCAGTGGCAATTCAAAGCCTGGCGGAAGTGATTGAAATAATCGCGGTTGAGCAAAAGCATGCAACGGAGGCGCTCCGGATATCCGAACGCGTGACTATGAGGGAAGGGGAGAAGCTGGGCGAAGTAGTCCATGAATTTGCTGGCCGTCTAGACGTCCTGGAAGCGAAAACAGAAGCGAAGGTGACCGAAGCGAGGGCTTGACAAAAATGGTAACGCGAAAACTCACAGACAAGCAGGAAACGGAACGTGCCCGCGGCTTCATTATCTATTTGCTCTATCTAAAAAAGCCGCACGCATTTGAGCTGAACTCTCTTTGGAGAACTATGGACGAGCACAACCAGCCGATCGGTCACCGCAGGTTTGTAGAGGAAGTCGACTATCTGCGGTCGCTGGGACTCCTACGAGTGTTCCCATCTCAATCAGAAAAAGAAATCACCGTCGTGGAGCAGGCACGACTCCTGCAGCGCTTTATCGAAACGCCAATGGCGCGCGATATGGGAAGCTTCGTCTATGCCCGGATTACCGCTGCCGGCATTAACTTCCAGGAAGGCAACTCTGAAGTTGTCGGAATTGAGCGCGTTGAATAGCCTATGCCTCCACGCTACGCAGTCGAGAATCTGCCGGCAGAGCAGTTTGAGTTCATTCTGAAGGCAATCGCCAACGGTGGAACTGACCGCTCGATCACTCTCTCCTTCGAAAAAGAATTCAAAGAAGTCGACGCCAAGCTGTCAAAAAGCTCCCTCGCGCGCTGGCGCGAAGCGGCCGGCAACGAACTTGCTGAGCGATATCGGTTCGTTCGATATCAAGCGAAGCAACTCCAGGAAGATCTAAAACTGGAGGACGCCGACAAGTACCAAATCGTTATCGACAACATTGAGGATCGGCTGCTTACGGCGACGAAGGAAATAATTGCCGAGAACCCGCTCAAGCTGCTGGGAATTCAACAGGAAGAGAAACGCCGGCAGTTGAAAGAAGCGGAGCTGCAACTTAAACGCGAAGCGCTGGACCTGGAGCGCGAAAAGCTGCGCGGCGCCGCAGTCGATCGGGTCAAACTAGGCGAGGAGTACTTCTCAGACCTGCTCGAATACATCGGCGAAGATCCGGAAGGGCTGCGGTTCTTTCAACGACACGCCAAAAAGTTTTCAGAGTTCCTCCAAATTAAATACGCGGCAGAAGCCCGAACATAGCGGAGGGCTTCAATGGTCACTCGCAGCCGCAAACCAGTTTCCAGAAAAACAAAATCAATCGACGAGCTAGTCGCCCAGGCAGAGAGCCAGGCGCGCAATGCCGGCGTTGAGATTGAGCCGGAGCAGTACTCGCTGGAGTGGTATCGGCAGGAGTGGCCGGCGCGGAAGAAAATCTTCCTCGAACGCGAGATCAAAATCCGCGACGCCTTTGACCGCAATAAGCTAAAGCCCTTCATCCTCAACGACGCGCAGAACGAACTCCTGCTGGCAAGCCTGGAGTCCAGCATAGATCCGTCGCTCGAGGACTACACACTCAAGTGCCGCCGCCTGGGAATCTCCACCTACTACCTGGCTGACTATCTGAGCGACGCAATCATGGAGGACGGCCATCATGTGCGCATCGTTGCGCAAGATCCAAAAACGCTGAAGGCCCTCATGACTTCGCTCAAGAGCATGCACACCGAATTGCGGGACGAAATCAGGCCGCGGCCAAAGTACGACGCAAAAACCGAATTAGAGTTCGACGATCCAGAGAAGAACGTTACTGGCTCGCGCGTTAGCCTTTCAACCGTCGTGGCTGGCAAGGAGGAAACCGGACGAGGGGACACCATTACCAGGCTTCACCTAACTGAAATTCCTTTTTGGCAGGGCGACCCAGAGATAGCAGCCGTCGCGCTCAGCGACGCTGCCAAAGGCGGAAAGATATCGGGCGAGTCGACAGCAAAGGGAGTCGGTGACTGGTTCCATAAGAAATACATTCAGGGAAAGCTTCACCAGAGCGGTATTCGTTCCCACTTCTTTGAGTGGTGGTGGAACTTCAACTACCAGCTTCCAGACTACGAGTTCAAGGTTTTCAATTCGGAGATCTATCTGGTCAAAAAAGACCAGGAGTTGGTGGTAATGGACGAGGCGCAGCTCTCCGCTGCTCGCGTCACGGATTACACGGCAGAAGAGCGCAATGAAAAGAACCTCCCGCTGCAGTCTGAAAAAGACTGCGCCGAGCAAATTCTCTCGTTTCTGAAAATCAAAGGTTACGTCTCGGCTGACGAAGACTGGTTGTGTGATGAAGTAGCGCGGCGCATTGCTTGGCGTCGCTGGGAATCCTCAAACGCGCGCAAAGGCTCGAAGAAGTTTCGAGTTGAGTATCCGGAGAATGACGTTGATCCGTTTGCGCAAACGGGCGGCTCTATCTTCGACAACTCCTATCTGCAGTTGAAGGCGACACCGCGCGCGGCTGAAGCTGGTCATCAGTACGTTGTGTGGCTTGACCCGTCGATGGGAATCGAAGGAGCCGATCCGGCAGCGTGGGGCGTAATCGATTGCCATACCGGCGAGGACGTTCACCAGGGCGCGGGCTATGAGAAGCAGGACGCGCAAGGCAAACGGGTCTGCGAGTTATCGGATAAGTACAATGGTGCCAGGATCGTGATTGAAAGCAACATGGGTGAGGCCGCGATTCTGGAAGCTGAGCGCCTTGGCTATGGCGACCGCCTCTATAAGCAGATCGACGTGCAAACTGAGCGCGATATCAAAGAGGGAAAGATCTCCACGCGGGACGCTCACGCGAAGGCGCGCCCTGGACTGAACATGACCGAGCGGGTGAAACGCTTGGTTATTAACGAGTTTGAGAAAGCCTGGCGCCAGGGAGATTTCAAATGTGCCTATCAAGAACTGATAGAGGAGGCTCGCGTATTCGTCCAGACCGGAAACACCATGGGCGCAAAGAGCGGCTATCACGACGATCGTATTATGGGCATCGCAATCGGATGGTACGTGGTGGTCACGGACCAGATTGGGCCAGTTGATTTCAAATCGAGCGGCCAGAAGCAAGGATTCGCCAGGCTAAAGGGATATTGAGTGAAGCCGTATTACGACGAGCACGGGATTACCATTTATCACGCGAGCTGGGAGCGGTTGTTGCCGACGCTCAAACCGAACAGCGTTGATCTGCTGCTGACCGATCCACCTTACGGGACCACGAACCTCTCCTGGGATAAGGCGGTCGACTGGAAACTCTTTTGGCCTATTGTCGAGCAGATCTGCAAATGCTATGCGAACATGATTTTCTTCAGCTCCGGGCTCTTTACGCACACGCTCATCGCGTCAAATAGAAAACATTTCCGCTACGAATTGATCTGGGAGAAGCCGATGCCGGTTGGTTTCCTGAGCGCGAATCGCCGGCCGCTGCGCGCGCATGAGAACATCCTGATCTTTAACTCTTCGTTTAAGCGAAGCGTTTACAATCCGCAATTCATCAAGGGGAAGCGGCACAAGATTTCGGTGTCGAAGGGTTTCACGTCCCACTATGGCAAGCATCACCGAGCGATACCGGAAAGAGTGACCGACAAGTGGCACCCGCGAAGCATTCTCCGCTTCAGCAAACCGCACGGCATGCAGTCGCTTCATCCAACACAGAAACCGCTGGAGCTCATGCTGTGGCTGATTCGCAGCTATTCACGGCCGCGTCACCTGGTTGTCGATCCTTTCATCGGTTCCGGCACAACCCTGGTTGCCGCAAAGCAAACCGGCCGGCGCGCGATCGGGTGTGACACGGAGGAGAAGTTTTGCGAGGCCGCAGCTAAACGACTCTGCAGCCTGAATTGATATGTATCAATTCAAACTCATGGGCCTACCCTCTCTCAATGTCTTACACGCCGCTTCGGTGGCTCCGGCCAGCATTTGATCGAAGAGTGTGGGCCAGATCAGCTCAAAGGTCTCGTATGGAGTTTCGGGGTAGTATCTGAGCCACATGGCCCAGGTCTTCATTTTCATGTAGGCGAGAAGTAAGCAAAACCACTCCTGCCGGTTTTCAGCGACACCCGTCTGGTCGGACATTTGTGGGAGGCCCTCCAGGGTTCTGATATTGGTCGGAAAGCTTTTTGGGAGACGCGGATTATAGGTGTCTGGACACACCTGGTGACAGTCTGAGTCGAACCAGCGAAGAGACGAGCTAATGCAAGAACACTTGTAAGCGGCTCGTGAATGGATCGAAGTTGGAGCGTTAGATGCCGGCGCCGGGGTTGTGGTTCCCAAGGGCGAACTTAGGACGATCAGAAAAGTGCCGGTTGTGGCAAGATCGTAAGTGGCTTATATTGATCGACGAGCGTCCCGTTAGCGGACCAGAAACAAATCTTTAATAGCAGGCAAGGATGCCTGCGCTCCCAACAGAGGCTCGATAGCAGCCCGCATCCGATTCGGATCGCGGGCTCGTTTCGTTTATGGCCGACTCAACCACAAAGCTCATTGATGTGCTCTCCGGCGAGATCCTCTCCAGCGAGCGCCTGGGGCAATTCATGATATTTGGCGGAGGCCTCGGCGGTGGGAACGTTTTCATTCCCGACGATCCGTCAGTCGTTTGGAATCAAATTCTGTGGGACCATCCGTTTGCGATGTACGTCTTTCGCGACCTGGAGCTGAAAGACGACATGCTCAGCTCAGCGCTGGAGACGCGCAAGGAAGCAGTTCTCGCCGATGAGCGGTTTGTGAAGCCGGCGAGCGACAAACGCCAGGACAAGAAACTAGCCGACTTCATCTCCGAGACTCTCGAAGGATATATGGGCGGCGGAGACGGTCTGAGGTTTGGCTTTGATAATTTTCTCTGGGAAGCGCTCAACGCGAGCGGCGATGGCGTGACCATAGGAGAAAACGTCTATGAGCATGCCAACGATCGCGTTTTCATCAAGAGTGTAAACTTCAAACCTCAAATGCTATTCAGCTTCGCTGAAGGCCCCCTGGCTCAATACCAAAACTACGCATTGCCGCAAACCGGACCTCTGCGTCTGCGCTCCGATCTCGGCTTCGCCTTTGAGGGTCTTGATCCGGAGCAGCCCTTGCCCGAAGGGAAGTTTTTCGTTCACACCTTTCGGCCTTACCAGGGCGACCGCTGGGGTTCGCCGCAAAAGCTACGTGCTTATTGGATTGCCTGGTTCAAAAAAGCCGGCATGAAACAGTCGCTCCGATTCCTCGAACGAGGGCCGGGCACTGTCTGGGCGAAATACAACACGGGCGGGGGCGAGGACGAAAAAAACAAAGCTCTGGAAGCCGCACAGGCCGCAGCCGAAGAAGCTTCAATAGCCACGAGCAAGGGTACCGAGATCGAGGTCCTGGAAAACGTGCGGGGCAACATGGGCAGCGCGCACAGTGAATTCCTCGATCGTTGCGACAATGGCATCGCTCGAATCGTCCTGGGCCAGACGCTTACCAGCAAAGGCAGTGAAGGCGGAGGCTCGCTCGCCCTGGGCGAAGTCCATGAAAGAGTAGCCGGCAGAAAGAAGGAAGCAGACGCGAAGTCGTTGATGCTGGCTGTAAATACGCAACTTGTTTTTCCGCTTGTGCTGCTCAACCAGGGGCCGGTGGAACGTCCACCCATCTGGATGATCAAATACCAGCCCGGCGCCGATCTGGAGTTGATGTCGAAAATCCTCTATCGAGCCTGGCAGCAGCGCGTTCCTTATACGAAGACGTTCTACTACGAGACGATGCAGATTCCGGCGCCGGCCGAAGGTGAAGACTTGGTTGAGCCGCCGACAAAGAGCGATGAAGACAGCGCGGTGCCCGGAGGAGAGTCGGCAACCAGCTTCGCTGAATTCACCGAGGCCGTAAAAAAAAAGTCCCGGCATTCGTTGAACGACAAGCGCGAGAAGCAGCCAACCTTGAACAAAGGACGCTTCAAGTCGCTGCAACCATCTACGATGAAATCCTGACCACGCTCGCGGCCGTGGTTGATAAACACGGCCTCACGCCCCCGCCGGCTGCCGCGTCGATTGCCGTCGACTTCGACTCACTGACTGAATTACTCGAGGAAAGTTTTCTGGCGTCTTACCTGCTTGGCCTGGACCACGTAGCTTCGACCGCCGACCGCCGACCGTCGACCGTCGCGTTTCAGGACCCGATCGCAGTTGGTTTCAACGTCCCACCACGCGAAGCCATAGAGCATTTCAAAGCGAAGAAAATAGTTCGCAAAAAGGAATTCAATAAGTTGAGCCGTGAAGCGAAGTCCGCATCGTTTTCAGTGAGCCGCGTTTACAAAGAAGATGTTCTCAAAGGATTCAAGCAGGAGCTGCACGACGCGCTCGACCAGGGAAGGACCCAGGCCCAGACGATCAAGCGGTTCCACGAGATCCTCTCCGGCGCCGGGCACAAGCAGCTTGGAGACTTTCACCTGGAGACAGTCTTCCGGACCAACATGCAGACGTCCTATGGAGTTGGCCGGCGCAAGGGGCTGGAAGAAGTAAAAGAGGATCTGCCGTTTTGGACCAGACACGCGGTAATGGACGACCGCACCAGGCCGAAGCACGTCGCGCTCAATGGGCTGACGCTTCCGGCCGATCACGAATTCTGGGACACGCATTTCGCGCCGGATGATTTCAACTGCCGCTGCATGGTAACGGCCGCAGTAACCATTCCCGATGGTTACGATCCGCGCAATCCCAGCGGCGTGACGGACGAATATGGTCAGCCACTGGTTCAGCTTTCCTACGACGCCCACGGTCTGCCGGCGAAGGTTGAATACGGCACAACTCTCTACGATCTGGCCGTCGGAGACTTCGCCGGCATTCCGCGCGGCGCCACTTTGCAGAGCGCGATCGAGGCAGGAGTGGAAAAAAGTCAACACTCCAGGCGGAAGAAGTAGGGAGGGAAATTTTGCCAGTTGTGGTTAGATCAAACTAGCGGTATGGTGATCGAAGAGAACAAGTTTCTTCTGATTTGAAAAGAAAGGAGAGAGGCCCTTGACATCTCGTAACTAAAAGTAAGGTAGCAGTCAGCAGAGAGGGTGGCGACAGGTGGCTTATCGCCACCCACCAACTTTGCGCGACGTTGGCCTGTGCCGAAAGTAACGTGCTGACCTAGCCACTTAGGAAGCGAAGCCGAATTGAATGATATTTGCGCAATTGAACGGCCATTGTAGGCCAATTATTTTTAGACCTAACCCCGCCATTTAACGATTTTAGAAAAATGATCGAAGTTCGCTGCAATCGCTGTAACAAGTTTCTCTTCGAAGTGAGTGATGACGCTCAGGGAACGGTCGGCGCCACCTGCCTGCGGTGCAAAGTGAAAAGACAGATCGTTATAACAGAGGACTTCAAACGCGTAGCCCGACAACAGCAGGCACAGCGGCATCCAAAAAACCCAGTTGCGGTAAACGAGCAACCGCGTTAGACTCCCGAATTGACAGTGCGCCCCGTTAGCGGGCCAAAGACAAAACATCATCTGAGCGGTGACCGCTTTCGCCGCCAGCTCTCATAGAGGCTCGATAGCAGCCCGTTGGTTAAACCAGACCAGCGGGCTTTTCGTTTTTATGACCACTAAAAAGAAACCAGGCTTCGACGGTCAATGGATCGACGGCACGCCGGTGGGCGACCACATTGACTCGACAGGAACGCCGATAACGATCGACGTCGCTTTCCTGGAAGCGGTGGTTAGTAACTACGACCCCAGCCTGCACACCGCCCCCGCGGTAATCGGACACCCCGAATCTGACGGCCCGGCTTATGGTTGGGTTATCGCTCTTCGAGTAAACGACGGCCGGCTCGAGAGACAGTTCGCGGAAGTCGATCCCAATTTTGAAGAGCTGGTGCGCAAGGGCTATTTTAAGAAGCGGTCCGACGCCTTCTATCTCGATCCAAAATCCTCGCCTAACGGAAAAGCTCCTTATCTCAGGCACGTTGCTTTTCTCGGAGCACAGCCGCCCGCCATTAAGGGTATCCGCGACATCCACTTTGAAGAAGGCAAGATCGTAACTGCCGACATCGATTCCAGCACAACTGAATTCAGCGAAGGAGACGTTATGACAGACGCCGAAAAGAAAGCCGCCCAGGAAGAAGCAAAGAAGACCGTGCGCGAAAGCGTCAGCGAGTTTTTCAAAGAGCTGTTCGGCGGCAAGGACGACAAGGCGACGGCCAGCTTCAGTGAGGCCGATCAGCAGAAGTTGATCGTCAGAGCCACCGAAGCGGCCGAAGCGAAGTTCTCCGAAGAGCTGAAGAAGCGCGACGAAAAAATCGAAGAGCTAACGACCCAGGTGAGCCGGCACGGCAGCTCGACCACGCGCGCGTCGATCGTCTCCTTCTGCGAAGATCTGCAGCGCCAGGGCAAGTTCCTCCCCGCCTTTAAGGCAGCCGGCGCTATTGAGTTTATGGAGCTGCTGGCGTCAATCGCAGACACGAAGGAGACGAAAGTGTCTGTCGTCAGCTTCGCCGAAGAGAACGGAGTCGAAGTCGAGAAGAAGGTTGAAATCACACCGCTCGACTGGTTCAAGAATTTTCTGTCCTCGCAACAGCCGTTCATCCAGTTCGGAGAAAAGTTTGGCAGTCTCCGTCTCAAAGGCGACGGTTCGCAGATCGCCGATCCGAAGCAGATCGATTCGTTGCGTGCTGGCATGGGTGTGAAAACGGAAGCCGCCGCCGCGAAATAGTTTTGACCCCGTCTGCGTGAGCGGGCGGAAACGAATAAGAGGAGAATTCCTATGCCGCCAACCCAGACCACTGAAACCTTTCCCCGGCGCGTGCCGCTTGAAGCCGTTCGTGCTGACCTGGCTGTGCAGATTCCGTTGACCGTGAAGGCTGCCACTGGTGTGCGCCGCGCCGCGGTCCTCGGCGTTATTACAGCCACGGACTATATCCGCGAGCGCTCACGTTCAAATGCGGCCGCTGCTTACGCGGTCGGCGTCCAGGTGATCGAAGTCGACGACGCCTCGGTGTTTATTCCCGGCGACGTGCTGAAGCTCGAGGACGGCACCGCAGTCGGCACCATCGCCGCCGCTGGAGTGAACGTCGACGATAACGAGCTCACGCTGGTTGCGGTGACCACCGCGGAGATCGCAGATGGCGATGCAGTTCTAGCCTCTGACGGCTCGCAGGTGGCAAAAGCGATCGCTGACGAAGCGGTAGCTGCAGCGCAGTCTGTCGATACTGTGTTGTCTCCTTATATCGGCGGCGCGCTGAAGCGCAGCCTGCTGATTGGATTGGACGATTCGGCGATCGCTGAACTCGGCGGCGCCGTATTTCCGGGCGACATTTTTAAGTTCTGATTTTTGGTTAGGACACGCACGGGCAGAAATGCCCTGTACCACTCAAAGAGGAGCGGCTAATGATTACTTATCGATTTCCCACTAACGTTTCGGTCGACGGCGTGCTGCAGGAGTATGTCATTCAGCGCGAGAAGCTAAAGGGCATCAATTTGCTGCCTTTTCAAAATCTCTACACGCAGCGCGTTGTCTGGGACGAGTTGGATCGCGAGCGTGGCGCCACGGCTCCTCATAACATGAACGCCGATCCCAAGGTCGACGATCGGCCCGGTTCGAAACGTCATGAGTACACGCCCATCCCGCACAAAGAAACTGACCTTCTGACGGAGCGCGACATTCTTATGCCGGCCACGCTCGGCACGCTGGGCGGTGTTCTGGATCTGAGCACTGAGATCGGGCGCATCACCAAGGCGCGGGCCGACAAGAGTTACATTCGCGCTGAAATGGAAATCTGGCAGGCGCTGCGCGGCCATCTCCAGGTGAATGAGAATGGCGTAGTGGTTGACGAGGTTTTCCCGATTCAAACCTACAACGCTTTGGTGGATTGGGACGAATTTGAGACGGCCACAATCCTTGTCGACTTAATGAACGTTGCCTTGAAGTTTCGCTTCACCGGCGCGTCGGCTCGCGGGGCGGTAGGTTACCTCACGCAAACAACGGCGAATTGGGTGTTGAGGAATATCAACCCCGATGACCTCAAGGGATTTCAAAATCAGAACTTCCTGTCGTTGCCTTACAGTCTCGACCAGGTGAACACGATCCTGACTGCTCGCGGTCTTCCCACGCTCGAAGTTTATGACGAGGGCTACGTCGACGAGGAAGACGTAGAGCAACGATTTGTCGAAGACGGCGAAGTCGTCGTTATAGGCAAGCGGATGGACGGGAATCGCATTGGTGACTACGGTCTCACGCCGACCGCTCACCGCCAGGAGAACGGCCAGCCTGCGCCGGGCTTCTTCTCGATCGTTGAAGTCAACGGCCAGCCGAATCCAGGATCGGTGACTGTCGCCCAGCTCGGCTCCGGAAAGAATCCGAAGATTGAAATCACGGGCGGCATGTACGGCGGTCCTCGTCTCAAGTACCCCCGGTCGGTCGTGAAGATGGATGTGAAGCTGACGTAATTCTCGCTTGGTTAGCGCAATGGCCGATGCGAATCCCAGGGTCCATCTTGGCGAGTTGCCGCTGACGGCCGAGTGGCAGGTGTATGTGGCGCCCATCAATTGTTCCTGTATCGAGTTGACCGCCGATAAGGATTGGGCCTGGTGTAGCGATAAAGAGTCGGGAGCGGTTAGAGCGGTGCCGGCGTTTCAGCGAGAGATGGTTGTTCCTAAGGTCGACAGGCTGATCATGAAAGGCGAGCCGGTAGTCTGGGTCAAGGCAGAAGAAGAGGGAACGTTGTTCGAAAAGTGCGTGAGGTGAGGATGAAGGATTCGCGGACAAATTTGGCGGTTGCTGTGGCGGCAATTCTCCTGGCCGTGCTCTGGCCGGTTCGCGCACAGCAAAACGTTTCCGCGGGCGGCGCCGTCTCGATCGTGCAGGGCGGCAATACTGCCACAGTCTCCGCGTCCAATGCGCTCAAGGTTGACGGCTCGGCCGTAACACAACCAGTAAGCGGCACCTTCTGGCAATCCACGCAACCGGTCTCCGGTCCGTTGACGGACGCGCAACTGCGAGCTTCGGCCGTCCCGGTAACCGGCAGCTTCAGCGCCACACCTCTGACGGGCTGCGGCTCTACCAACTACGACTCCGGGATTATTACGATCCCAAACTCGACGACTGTCCTGACGTCGACCGCAACCTGCGTGAGCGTAATCATCCTGATCAATCTCACCAGCACGCAGCAGACCTGCACGGTCACCGATGGCCAGGGCTCGCCGGCGAATCTAGTCCCACCAAATTTTGATCTCTGGCCGAAGACTGACGCCGTCTTTAATCGCTATGGAGCGAAGGCGCTGAGCGGGATCAAGTGGAGCTGCACCAACGCTGCAGCAGTGGCGGGAATTGTGAGAGGTAACCAATGAGCCGGCCAATACCACTTCACTATGCGCTGATCCTGTTCCTGCTTGTTGGCGGTGTCGTCGCTTCGCCTGAGCTGACGGCGTCGAACAATGGTAGCGAAGTGCGCTGTGATTCGTCCGTTGTCATCAACCAGGCGACGGCAACAACCACGCAGCTCGTCGCGCTTTCCGCAGGGAAGAAAGTCTACGTTTGCAGTGCGACAGTGAACCAGGTGGGCGCCACCACCGCGCCGACATTCAAGTTTGTGTACGGCACGGGGGCCAACTGCGCCACCAGCCCCGTTGATTTGACCGGAGTCATCAGCGGCGCAAACGTCGCCGGCACGATTACAAATGTTCAGCTCGGGGGGAACGGCCTGGGCTATGTATTTTCGACGCCGGCGAGCCAGGCGCTTTGCATTACGACCACGACCACGCAGGCGCAGAAAGGTCTGCTGAGTTACACGCAATTTTAGGAGGCAGTCGGCAGGAGGCAGGAGAACGAAAATGAATATCAATAAAAATTCGCTTAACAGGAACACACCGATCCTTGCGGCCGCAGTAGTCGCAATCGTTGCCATGCTGCTTTCCACTTTCCTGGTGAGCCATACGGAGGCGGCAGCCGCGTTGTGGTCCATTGCCCGGACCGGGAGCGCAATTAGCATCGCCGACACCGGCGCAATATCCATCGCGCCAAAGTCCGGCAAGCGCACAACCGTGACTCGCGGGTTTGTTCCCTACTCGACGAAGACCGTGCTTACACCTGGTGCGAACGTCACCGTGGATTCGACGCTCGGCAACTACTTCACGCTGACGCCGGCTGAAGCGGAAAACATCAACGCCACCACAGTCGGAGCGCAGGGCCAGCCGTTGATCATTGAAGTTGTCACGTCAGGCACAAACAGCTACGTGCTGACCTTCAATACCAACTTCAAGTCGACCGGCACTCTGACCACGGGCACCGTGAGCGCCAAGACTTTCGTGATTTCTTTTTTAAGCAACGGCACAAACTACGTTGAGACCGGCCGCACAGCAGCGCAGTAAGGGGACCGGCGCTTAGCGCCTGACGGTCTTTGAAAAATGGGCGTTTACATTAGCCAGGCAGAAATTGAAACGCGCATCGAGCGAACAAAGCTGATTCAGCTTACCGACGATGCCCGGACCGGTGACGTGAATGCGGCGGTAGTGGCAGCCGCTATCACTGACGCCGAAGGAACCTTCGACTCATACGCTCGCACGCGCTACACCCTCCCGGTGCCTGTTACTCAAAAGGTCAAATCAATTTGCCTGGATATCGCGGTCTTCAAGCTGTTCGAACGCAGGGCGTCAACGAAGGACGGGATCTTTGAACTTAAAGAGCGGGCCTACGACAAGGCAATCAAATTCCTCGAGGCGATCGCGAAGGGCACGGCGGCGCTTGATGTGCCAGCGGCAGAAGAGACGAAAACAAATCCGGCCAGCGCCGACGAGGTCTTAAGCGGTTCGTCACGGCCGTCGCCGTTTTCGGATGACAACTTACGGAATTTCTAATTGTCCTGCTCTTTGAATCTATGGCTGAAGACATCCACGGGCTGAGGTTACTACTGGATCGTATCGGGCAGATGGAGCAGGACGTGCGCCATGCCGATCGCGTGCTCAGGGTTGCCGGCGAGCTCGTGGTCACCTCGGTCCATAAGAATTTCCAGCAGGAAGGCCGGCCAAAAAAGTGGACGCCGCTTAGGCCCGCGACGATAGCCGCCCGGCGCAGAGGTAAAGGTCGCGGGGGAGTCAAGATTCTCCAGGAGAACATCCATCTACTAGGCGGCATTCATAAGGAAGTTGTAGCCGGGGGAGTAAAAATCGCAACTAGTCCGCTCCCGTATGCCAGACGCCAACACTTCGGTTACGTGGGATCAATGAAGATGGGGTGGGACAGACGGGCAGGGAGGCCCACCAAATCAGGTGGACCGGGCCGAGGACACGCTTTCACGCCGGCGCGGCCGTATCTGATGATCCAGCCCGAAGACATCACGGACATCGGCAACGTCTTTCGCCGGCACATCGCTCGTAAATAGAAAGGTCAACTTATGCGCAGGAAACTTTGGCTCGTATTGATGTTGGTCCTGGTGCTCGGTACCTCCGGAGGCAGCCAGTTCTGCGGACAGTAGGAAAATGCCGGAGTTCGATTTCTTTGTCGGTGGGATTGAAGACGGCATCACTGAAATCTTGTGGGCCGCATTGGGTAGCGCGGCAGAGCCGCCAGGTTATTTGAATGAGATCGCAATGTACGGTGGAGAGCTCGACGAGAAAGTCCTGAAGCAGTTCATCGACGAGCTCACACCGCGCTTCCCGTTAATGCTCGTGACCTATGGCGACGGTGAAGACGATCTCGCACCGGCAACCGCTCCGGTCTTTGGCGAGCCGCGAATCTGGCGCCACGACTGCACGTTCAGCGTTATCTGCTGCTCAGACGACGCCCGCGGCGAGACGGACCAGCGAAGGGGTGTTGGCGGTGCTTACCAGATGGTTGCGGATGCGCGGAGGCTGTTAGCCGGCCGGCAGTTGAAAAAGGAAGGCACGCTATTGACGTTCGAGCCACTACGACCTTCCGGAGTGGAATACCTGGCCCGGCTGCCGCAGCTCACGGCCTATTCGGTCCACTTCGATACTTACTTTAAATGGACCGAGCCCGACAGGCGCGCTGCCGGTATCCCGGTTGAAGGATTGATTTTTGATGTAACACCGCTCGGTGGGCCAACTCGGCCAGGCGGAAAACCCGGAGTGATATTCGAATGATAGTCAAAAATTTATACGCACAGCCGCTCACGCTTTCGGACGGCACGGTGCTCTCGGCCGCGGGCACTGAAGGCTCAGCCAAAACCGTTGCCGCCCTCGACGAGCGCGATATTAAACGCCTGGTGCGTCGCGAGCTGATTAGCGTGCGCGACGATGAGATTCAGGCGGCGGCCCCGAGTCCGAAGCAACCCAAAGCCCAAAGTTCTGAGACGGTGAAGGAGACCTAACAATGCAAAGCTTAGTCGTTGAAAGCAGCAAGCCCGGTGTGATCGCGATCATCAACGCCGGCCAGGTTGCGCGGTCAGTCGAGCGGCAGCCGACCTCCACATTCTTTGTGGTTGGCTATTCGCCCTGGGGGCCGACAGAGTCTCCCCGAACCATTACGAGCTGGGCTGACTACGTGCGTCAGTTTGGCGGCTTCGATGCCAACTCCTATTTGGACGACGCGCTCTATACTTTCTTCAATCTCTTCCCCGGCGCCCAGGCAGTCGTCTGTCGCGTCGTTGGTGACGCGGCGGCCGTAGGTACGTTGTCTTTGAAAGACCGCTCTGCCGGCGCCGGCCTCAACACGCTGCGGGTCGACAAGAAATATCCGTCAACCCGAGTCGATGTGAAGGTAACGATCGAAGATGGGACAGATGCCGACACCTTCAAGCTGACTGTTCGCAGCGCCTTCCTTCAACGCAAGGAAATTTACGACAACCGGTCGATGAACGACGCCGCCACACTGGCGGAGATCAATCAGAAATCTCAGCTCGTCGCAGTTACCGATCTCGGCAGCGCGACCGCCTCGCCAAACGATAATCCTCGCGTGCTTGTTGAGACAGCGCTGTCTGACGGCAGTGATGATTTCGCGGGACTCGCCGCTGCCGACTACATCGGAACCGACAATGACGTAACTCGCACCGGCCTTCAGACCTTCAAGGACGAAGCGTTTGGCACCGGCCAGGTGGCGATCCCTGGATTGACCACCGATGCGGTCCACGCCGCTTTAGTAGCGCACGCTGAAACCTTCCACCGGCTCGCGTTGATTGATCCGCCACTCGCTTCTGACAAGGACGACGTGGTCACGGTCCGCGACAACTACGGCACCTGGTACGGCGCTATCTATTGGCCCTGGGTGGAAGTACTCGATTACGAAGGCACCGGCGCCAGAAAGTTTATTCCGCCTTCGGCCTTCGCCGCGGGTGAATGCGCCAGAGGCGACCGCACGATCGGGACGCACCGGGCGCCGGCGAATCTCGCCTCCATTCCGGGAGCGATCGGTGTGGAGCTCACGTCCGGAGGCGCATCGCAAACCGATGACAATACAAGGGAGTTCCTGAACGGCCATGAAGTCAACGTCATCGCGACGTTGCCGGAACAGGGCGTTCGAGTTTATGGAGCGCGCGTGATGACCGCCGATCGCCGCGTCTCCTGGGTCCATCAAATCCGACTGCTCAACCTCTTCTACTACTCGCTGAAAGTTGCCTATAGCTGGGCAGTGTTTTCAGTCGTCGACGGCGGCGGCCGGCTCTTCCGCGATCTCCGCACTACCGGCTCGGCATTTCTTCGCAGCTTTTGGCAGTCGGGCGCGCTCTACGGAAAGAAAGAGGAAGAGGCTTTCAGCGTAGTCGCCGACGCCAGCAACAACCCTCCGGGAGAGCTGGAGGAAGGCCGCGTTCATGTTCAGGTTGGGGTAAAGATTTCACCGACTGCTGAACAGATCTTCGTCAACATCGACAACGTGCCGTTGTTCCAGGACCTGGGCATCCTGCAGTCGTAAATCAGAACCGGGAGCGGTAGCGACCGGGTAAAGAAAGACAGCAGGCAAGACGCCTGCGCTCCTAAAGGAGAAGTTTAGATGTCAACCAAAAATCGATTCGTGGTGGAGATTGAAGGCATTGATCAGATTCGCGCCACGAAGGTGGACGGCCTCGACGTGATCAAGCACACGCCGGCGAAGTTGATGATCGGCAATCGGCCCAACCCAATCCACGGCCGTGGCAATTACGAGGTGGGCGAAGTCACTGTCAGTCATGCCGAGGACCTCGGGCAGACGGCGGAGCAGGTTTTCCTTTGGCACCAGAACTACATCAAGGGATTTGACCTGGCTAAGCGAAATGCTCGCGTGGTGGAAATGGGCGAAGACGGCGTGTCGGTAGTGGCCGAGTATGAGTTGCAAAACTGCGTGCCGACCAGCTTCAAAAACGACGGCATGGACGCAACCAGCAGCGACCACGCGTTCTTCACCTTTGGTTTCCAGCCTGAAGATTCGAGCCGGTTTTAGATCATGGTCCAGGAGTCACCGACAATTCAGGTTAACCTTACTCGCGGTTACACCGACGAGAAGGGGCAGGTCCATCAACTCGTCGTAATTGGAAAACGACTAACCGGCGCCGCTTTGATGGCTGCCAGCGAATCTCCGGAAGCGGCGCTTTCTACTCAGCACGAGCTGCTAATTCTGCGTGCCGGCATTACACAGTTCGGCACGCTTCCGATTCCTCCTCCGCTAAAAGCATTTCTCCCGCTCGGTGAAACCGAGATAGATGACCTGGTCGAAGCGCATAACCGTTTTCTCGCAGAGAGTCTGGATGGAAAGCTGCCGGAGTTCCTTTCTGAATCAGAACTTAAGCTGGCAATTGGCTACGACCTTAACGGTCTCATCTATAACCGAGTGCGGTTCTCCAAATGGATTACCGGCTTTGACATGGTGGAAGCCGATCGCAAGGGACTGCTCGGCCTCCGCAGAGAGCTCTTCTTCATTGGCCGCCAGATAGATCGTTTGAGTTCTGAAGATGGGAATGCGGAATTGCCTGGCCCCATCGGCCTGGATGTTTTCGCGCGCCTGGATGGGGTCGATATTGTAGCGATGCGAGGTGCCGCCATTCGATGGCGGGAAAGCTTTCGAATTGGCGGAGTCAAAGTTTCGGGAAACGGGAACGGCAAGGACAGCGGTTCTCCTAATGCGACACCTCCGGCAGCCGGAGCAAGTGATTCTCTCGTGGCCACTGGAAAGACTTGATAGTTATATCCAGGCACTAAATGACATCTTTTCGGAAAAATGAAAGGGGAGCGCTTGCTCCCCTTTAACAAATCAGCGGGCTTCTCATGGCAGGTTCAGTCTACGAATTAGCGATCCTCTTAAGCTTACGCGACATGGCGAGTGGTGGCTTGGCGCGCGCGGAAGCCAACCTGCGCGCCACAGGTAAAGAGGGTCGCGCTATGCTGCGCACCTTTGAAGATCTGAGAGGCAGTTTAAAAAAGGATCTCAGCGTCGCTGGCATGGGTGTGGGTGTCCTGGCTCTGATGGCCAAAGGGGTAAAAGTCGCCGGGGACTTTGAGTCCGCAATGGCCGACCTGCGGATGTCAATCGAAGAAGTCGACAGCGCCGGTAATATCAATCTCAACAAACTCACCGGCGAATTCAACCAGCTCGAATCTGTGGGAGTCCGACTCGGAAATCGACTTCCAGGTACCACCCAAGATTTCATTCAGATGTTCTCCACGCTGAAGCAGGGAGGACTCGAGGCGAAGACCATTATCGACGGCGCCGGCGAGTCGGTGGCCAACCTCGCCGTGGTAACTGGTGAAATTCCAAAAGACCTGGCTGAGCCGTTCGCGCAGTACGCACAGCAGTTCCAGCTTACCGGCAACGAGGCTATAAAGCTTTCCGACACACTCGCTCGCATCCGGTTTGCCACGGGTCTCCGTCCCCAGGAGCTAATCGAAGGCTCGAAGTTCTTTCAACTGCGCGCCGGCATGGCGCTCAAGATGACAGGCCTCGAGGGAGCGGATGTGGGTGGACGACTGCTGGCAACTCTTCGCAGCTACGGCCTCGAAGGCGGCATAGGTGGCCGCGAGTTGGGCGGCTTCATGCTCTCGCTCAACTTCAATACGAAGGAAAAGCTAAAACTGATTAACGAGCTGAAGAGCACCAAGGGAATTGACCTGAAGTTCTTTAGTGATAAAGGCGCGTTCCTCGGCGTTGAAAACGTCTTCACGCAAATGGAAAAGTTCCGGAGGCTCTCGACTCAGGACCAGATGAAGTTTGGTGAAAAGCTTTTCGATCGTGAGGGGATGGCGATCGCCTCGATCTTCATGAAGTCGGGAGTGGAGGGCTGGAACAAAATCAATCAGCGAATTGAGAAGGTGCCATCACTCCAGGAACTGATAAATCAGAAAACGGAAACTTACAACGCGAAACTCGAAGCCGTGCAGGGCACGATTTCAAACCTGGCAGCGACAAGCTTCACGCCAATGCTGAACACCGTAAAGCCGGCGCTGGATTTAGTAAACAGCCTGGTTGGGGGTCTTCAGGGGGTTGCAAAAGAACATCCCGGCATCGTTGGGATAGCAACGGACTTTATCGGTGTAACCAGCGCAGCGGCGACCGTTGTTTTTGGCCTTAAGGCCGGCGTCACAATGATTGGGTTGTACCGGCTAGCTTCAACTGTTGCGCTGAAGTCGGTCCAGGGCGAATTGCTCATGACAGGAGCAGCGGCCGACGTGGCGGCAGTGAAGATAGGGCGGATCGACAAGATGATTGCCGGCATTGGCAAGATGGGCGCGTTGAAAATAACAGTTGCTCTGGCTGCGGTGGGTGCGGGTGTTGAACTTATTAAGTGGCTGTACGAAGAGAATCAGAAATATGAGGCGGAACTGGCCCGACGTCGGGAACAGCTTTCCGGTACACATGAGGAGGCACAATCAAAGGGCCAGCTATTCGGCCCCCGGACGCGAGAGCAATTCTTCCAGGAAGAGGTTCGTCGGCTTGAATTCAAAACATACGGATTGCCGGCTGGTAGCAAGGAGCGCGAATTAGCACAGATCGATCTGCGCAGCCGGCAGCAGCAGTTGGACAGTGAACGATCGAAGCGCGAGTCGCAGGAGCGTCTAGCAAAGGAATCGATGAGCGTCATGGCGATGCTTATGCCGACGTTCGGCGGCACTGGTGCCGTTACGCTCCCCTGGGAAGACAAAAGGCCAGGCCATTTTGAAGAGCCAGCGAAGCCCGAACGTAGGTTATTGATTGAGCGACTTCAGGCGCAGACTGCGCTTCACGATCCTAATGTCCTGGCGAAATTCATTCAGGAGGTTAAGCGAGGCGGATTTGCAGAAGGAGGGGTGAAGAGCGGCGAGGAGATCGAGCGCTTCCTGAATGTCTTGAAGGATGCCTTTGCGAAAGACGATACATTCAAGAAAGCTAACGACATCGTCGCGCTTGAGCTGGTGGCTCTGTCAGAACAATCGCAGAAGCTCTCCAAAAGCCTGTTCGATTTGTCACGACCTGCTGAACAGTTACCCCAATCGTTTAGCCGCGTTGCGGACGCGGCTACTCGGCTCGTCACTCGATTTAACAGTCTTGATTTCGAGCATTCGTTTACGATGAGCCCTTACCCTCAACAGTTCCAGCCAGGACAGTCGTTCAGGACGCCCATTCGCACCGAGCCGTCTTTCGACAGCAGCAGCTTCAACCCGCCCGCAAGTCGCAAGAGAGCGAGCGGAGGTCCGGTGCACAAAGGCATTTCCTACCTCGTCGGTGAGCGCGGGATGGAGCTGTTCACGCCTGACTCGCATGGCCACATTACGTCGCACGAAAAACTCGTCGAGATATCGAAGTCCAGAACTACACGCAGCGATTCGCAGGTTGCGCAGCTCACAAATCTACGATCCGACGTGAACCGATACGAGAGCGAGCGCGTTCAGTTGCGGCCGGACGCAGCGGCGGCCGCCGAGCGCAGTGTGGCAGGCGCTTCACCGCGCTCAGCCCCCGTAATAATTAACTACTCGCCTAAGGTTGAGCTTCACGGCAACGGTGGCGCAGGCGTCTCTCCTGAGCAGGTGCGATCGATGCTGGCTGAGCAAGCTGAAGAGCTAATGCGGATCGTCGAGCACCAGCTTGAAATCCAATTGGAGCGGGCGTGAAGACGCAGAGCAAGAGCCAGGAGCTAACTCCGCTGGTAGACAGGGAAAACCAGCCGTGCAACCGGTGCGAAAGAGGGGCCTATCGGGTCCCGTCACCACGCGATCATCGTCACCCTGGCTTTCTGCGTTGCACGAGTTGCGGAGACGAGGTCGAAAGATTTGGACCTGACGTAAACCATGAAGAGTGACAACTTCATACTTATCAACCTTGAAGGCGGGGAAAGTTTTGTCTTTATGTTTTTCCCGACTGATGTTCAAACGACGCGGCGCGCAAATTGGGAGCCGCAGGATACAACGCTAGGAACGAAGCCGATCTTTTATGGCAACCGAGATCCTAAACGCATCAGCGTCCCGGAAGTTTGGCTTGACCAGGCCGACACGAATGAATCGATCGCACCAGACATCGTCGCGCTCTTTGATCTGCAGAAGGAAAGCAAACAGCACGGCCGGCCTCCGGCATTGCTGGCAGCCTGGGGCGACAGGCAGGAGCGCTGCGTGCTTGAAGAGGTGACGGTCTCGGAAAAGTTTTTCTCTCCGGAGGGAATCCCTTTACGCGCGTCAGTGAGCCTGCAGCTTCTGGAGCTGCAGCAGGAACGCGAGATGGTGACCAGCACGGTTCGTGATGTTGAAACGACAGCCGGTGACAGCGGTTCGGGGATAGGGAACTTTTAGGAGGCAGGCGTGGGGAAGCAGGACGCGGCAGAAAAGAAGAAAAAATCACAGCTACGGCTTTCATGGCACACGATGCAGGAGTCCAGCCCAATGTATTGGGCGCCCGTGGGAGAGCTCATCAAACTCTACGTTAAGTTCACTCGCAGCAATGGTGAATATTTCTGGCAGGTGGAAGCACACGGGCAAGGGACAGCCGTTTTGTATGGACAAGAAGGACCCAGACTGTTTCGGTTGGACCAGGTTGAAGAGGCCAAGCTGGCGGCCGAGCAATTCGGGGTTGAGGTCATGCAACAGCAGATACGCAGCCTGATAAATCGAGTTGATTGATGGAACGGCGATGAGATCGGTTACGCCCTATGAAAGATTTGGAGAGCCAAGCCCGGAGCCGGATGCTTATCTCGAGGAGATTATCTTCCGCGCCGGCGACACGATTTCTGGTTTGGCCCATCGCACTTATGGCGACTGGCGATTGTGGCGTCTCATCGCTGATCGGAACGCGATCGTTGACGTCCGCAAGATCGAGCCAGGCACGCGACTGCTGATTCCGCCGCAGCCGTTGGAGAGTGGACGCTACGAGTCGACATGACACCGCACGCGATCTTTGAAATTGACGGCCGTGCCTGGGATTCCTGGAAAGAGGAGCAGCTCATTACCCGCGTCAACGCAGAGCTGACTACTGGCGAAGCCTCGCAGGTGACTATGGAAGTTTTTGATCCGGATTTTCGGTTCATTAACAACTATTCGAAAGCCGATGGTATTCCCCTGGCGACGATCCGGGTGTGGTTGGGCTTCGGAGAAAAACTCGGCGAGCCGGTCTTCAAAGGTTTGTTAGCGCGCGTCCAACGCGGCAACAAAAACACCAGCTTCATTGCCTACGACATGGGCTACCGGATGCGGCTGGTGCAGAAGGCCGAATATCACAAAGGCGATGACCTGGCGATTATCAAGAACGTTGTGGAGCGAAACGGAATGAGGTTCATCGGGCCGGCGAAACCACTCAAGCTCGAGCCCCACAAAGCGATGGCCCAGGATGAACAAACCGACTGGCAGTACATCTCGGAGATCGCGCACGACGCCGGCCTGCTTATCTGGGTCAGAGAAGACACGGTCTTTGCAGACTACCCGGCGAAGGTTGGGACGCCGAAACGCACACTCGTTTACCGAAAAGACTTCGAGCTGCTCAGCGACTTCGATCTGCAGTTCAAGGTCCCGGAGAACAAAGCCGGCCGGCCGAAGGGAATTGAGGTCCGCGGCCGCGGTCGAGGCGGTAAACGGTTGAGTGGCAAGTCGGATGAGAGCCAGCGTGGCCATGAAGAGCTGAAGCTGAAGCGCGATCTCTCGCAGCACACAAAGGCGCGGGCCACTGCTCGAGCGCAGGCACAGAAGGAGTTGGACCGGGAGCATGCGTTCACGCTCAGTATCCGGACGATCAAGGCAAAGGGTTACGGCCGCGATGACGTGCGCGACACGATCCGGATTCAGGAGGTTGGCAAGCTGTTCAGCGGTGACTACCTCGCAGATAGAGTCACACACGATTTTGCACCGGGGAGGCTGACGACAGGGTATGAGCTTTATCGAGACGTGAAAGAGCAGTAGGCAGTAAGCAGGAGGCAGGAATGACGAGGAGAAACCAGCAAGACGCAACCAGGGCTGACGTAAAAGCAGTAAACGAAAAGCTCAAGCTCCTACAAAAGAAATGGCGAGAGGAAGTTCGCGTGCTGAAACAGAGAGTGAAGCTATTGGAGAAAATCAACACCGCCGTGCGGAAGAAATCCTGCGCTGAGGAACGCGGCGACATTCGGATTTGATTATGGCAAAGAGGCTTCACCAGCATCTGCAGCGGAAAGCGGAGGAAGATGTCGACGACCGGTTGGTCGGCGTCGAAGCGATCGTGGCTGTCACTGAGGACCCGGAAAACCTGCATCGCGTTAAGGTGATTATCCCGATGATGGATGAAGACCGAGTGCTCGATAAGTGGGTGACGCCGATGGTTCCCTACGTTGGTGGTCCTGGCTTCGGGTCTTTCTTCGTGCCGCGAAAAGGTAGTGAGGTGCTTCTCTTCGGCCGGCTGGGCCAGAAGCACAACCTCTTTTGTGCGAGCGTCTACAACGAGGACCACCCGGTGCCGGCAGATTTTCAGGAGCAGGATGCGGAGACAGTAACCGGCTTTCGGGTCCCAGGTGATTTCAAACTAATTGTTGAAGGCGACCTGCAGATTCGATGTGGTGCTCTTCACCTCGAGACAGACGGTGCGATCAACGTCATTGCGCCGGGTGGCCTCTTTGTGAACGGGAAGCCGGTGGCTTAAAGCCGATGACTTACAGCGAGCGCGAAAGAGCGATGCGTGAAATTGAAGCCAGGCGTAATTGTTCCGGACGCACGTTTGAGAAAGAGCACTCGATAGACGAAATTTTATGGCGGTACGAAGGAGCTGTTCACGATGACCAGGGAAGACGCATTAAAGCTATTCCAGACACCTACTCCGGATGAGACAGCGAGAGCGGCTTACGCCGTCGTTGATCGAATCTTTCCGGAGACGGCTGAGGCTCTATTCAACGAGCTGCAGGATGGTCCGGGTAAGACCGTTGCGATTAGGAAACTGCAGGATGCTTACCTGAGTGCGAAGGCGTGCATTGCTAACGAAGGAAAATAGAGAGTGATTCCGCAAGCTAAGCTGCCAAACATTACGCTGCCAACCATTCGCAGCATCCCGTCGATCCCACACGTCGGCAGTGCCGGCGCAAGTGGAACTACCTATATCGGCGAGCAGTTTGGCAATCTTCCGGACCTGCATGCGGTTCTGCACATTAAGACGCTGAAGAAAGCACTCGAGGAGCAAATCTATGCGCTCATCCAGGGAAAGCTCCCGGACCCGGCCAGGCCTATTCCCTACGACGCTCGCGCGCTTCAGCTCGTGGATGAGGTGGCCGAGCTGGCCAGCAGTCTCAACGACGTGGTCGCCGGCGTGATGGCCGAAGTCAATGCGGCCATCGATTTTGTGAACGGAAAGATTGCCGAGGTTAACGCGGCGAAGGCGGCGATCGAATCTGTCCCCCAAGGGGCGCGTGATGCGGTCCAGCAGTTAATGCTTCAGCGCCACGATCGCTACGCCCACGAACTGACGGCGCAGGCCGGCCGTCTCGAATCAACGATTGAGAGCATAGGAAGTTAGGGAGTCGAAGATGAAACCTTTATTACTTGCCATTCTCATCGCCTGTAGCGTTACCGCGCTGGGCCAGGAGAAACCGGCAACACAGCAACACAGCAAAACGGCAGAGCAAACGCCGGCACCGCAATTAAAGGCCGAGGACCTGCTCAATATTCGCAATCTGCAATTTGACCAGGCGAAGCGGCTGCTGGAGATGCAGAGCTTGAAATCGCGTTACGAGCAGCTCCAAAACGAGTCACAGAGTTTTCAGCCGGCGTTGAGAACCATGATCGAGGCCGCGGCGAAAGCTGCGAACGTTGATTTAACGAAGTGGGAATTCGACTCCGACTCGTTGAAGTTTGTTGCGCGTCCGATGCCGCCAAAGGCCGAAGACCAAAAACCAAAGCCCGGAAACTAATGACCTTTCCGCACGGTTCATGTTTGGCGCATCCCTTCGAGGTTGACCAGCGCGGTACGCTGGCCACGACCGCGAAGCGCGAGGAAATGATCGAGCAGTCGATAGCTTCGATCATCGAGACGCGCCAGGGTGAACGCGTGATGGTCCCGGACTACGGAATCCCCGATTTTGTTTTTGCGGTGATGGATGCCGGCTTTGCCGCGCGCCTGGCTTACTTCCTGGAGCTGCAGATCCGGAACTACGAACCGCTGGTTGAAAGCGTGCGGGTGAAAGCCGGCTCGATTGTGAACAGGGAGTTTGTGCCTGGCCTCGTCGAGGACCAGCAACGCGCAGCCGTCGCGCTCGAGTACACAGTGCGCGGCTCAAACACCCCACGCAACCTGGTCTATCCGTTGTGGGAATTGAGGGAGGCAGCTTAGTGGCGATTCGCCGAGTCACAGCGACGATCAAAGACATCGAGGGCGATCCGATCGCCGGCGTGAGTGTGTCGTTCATTCTCAGGCGCAGTACGTTTGTGCTCGAAGATAACGAGCACTATCCGCCCGGCCAATTGACTGTCGTCACAGATGTCGACGGGAAGATCCGGCTGGACGAAAACAACCTGGGAATCGACCTCTGGACCAACGCTGACGCCGCGGTCCCGGTGAAGTATGAGTGCGTGTTGCCAAACAACGATCGCTTCTTCTTCTATCTGTCTTCGGGTGTGTCGCCGGTTGATTTGGCGGCACTCCGGGCCGCGGGCCTGGTGCCAGTCGACGAGTCGACGGAGGCGACGCTGCAGCAGTTGCTTGATGCAGCGATGGCGCCGCTTTACGAAGAGTTTGACGCCGCTCGTACTGCCTGGAGTGATGGAATCCTGAAAGACAGTGTCTCGTCTCGCTTGGCTGCGGACTTTGCTTATCTGGGCGCTGCCGGCGCCGTCGTCGCTTCCGGGGTCGCGGCCTTCGAGCCTCCAGCTCGCAACGCAACGTTACTTATCAACACAACGGCGAACGCGGTTGAAGTGCGATTGCTGGAGACGACTCAGATGACCGGCCGGCGCTATTTGGTGAAACTCGTGGCCGGCGCCAATGAGGTTACCTTCGATGCCTTGGTCGACGTTGTGTTGGCCAGCTTAGACGAATCGGTGACAGTCGAGTTCGACGGTGCCGAATGGATCGTGATTGAACAGTTCCCATAGGAGTTTCAGTTAATGCGAAGGATTGCTTTTCTCTGCCTACTCTTTACTGCCTGCTGCTTGTTGCCCTCGGCGGCCTCGGCCCAGGTGAACGACGTGCGCTCCGGAGCAACCCCGCCGACAAAGTGTGTGCCGGCGCGGAATAACATTTTCTACAAGGTGGGCGAGGGCTGGAAGAGATGCACGGCGACGAACGTCTGGACCCCGATTCCGGCTTCTGAGGTGTTGAATGGGCTCACACCGCAGGCTCAGGATTCGGACCTGACCGCGATTGCTGGTCTGTCGCCGACTAACGACGACGTGCTGCAACGAAAGAGTGGCGCATGGACCAACCGCACAGTCGCGCAGCTCAAGTCGGACCTGGCACTGGCGGCGATCGCCAGCAGCGGCAGCGCGAACGATCTCTCGGCCGGCACAGTTCCTGACGCACGTTTCCCGGCGACGCTGCCCGCGGTGAGTGGCGTGAACCTCACGGCGCTCAACGCAAGCAACCTC
>Ga0070697_100000015_pt1 | contig 143397 bp, 140 predicted proteins | sample KBSK1501metaG_FD_65475 | JGI IMG/M metagenome (GOLD analysis project Ga0070697, IMG submission 65475) | Corn, switchgrass and miscanthus rhizosphere microbial communities from Kellogg Biological Station, Michigan, USA - KBS K1-50-1 metaG | ecosystem: Host-associated > Plants > Roots >...
AAGTTCGTGAGCCTCCACCCAATATGCAAAATAGAATTCCACCTCCGGCCCGAGTCCTTCCTCTCTATTGGAGAGTACGCGAGTTACTACCGCCAGCCGCTCTTGCGAAGGGTTGTCGGACAACATATTGAACTTCAAACGTTGCCCTACCTTAATTTCAGATGGCATTTGAATTCCTTGTATGTTCTCAGCTTCTGATGAAATCACGCGATTGCGCTCAGAACCATTGCAGAAAACGGGACGACTACTGTCCTCGTCTCAATTGAAGAGAACCATATCCACGCCCTCGGGAGTGAGGTGCAAGATGAGCATGTCGTAATACCAAAGGAAAACGGAACACACCATGGAAACGCCGAGCATCCCACCACTAGTCCATAGGAATTTTGCGGGCCAATTCTGGTACCAGGCGGCGGCAAATGAAATAACGCAGCCCAGGAGCGTAAAACCTGCAATCAACCCTAAGAGGATTCGCACGAGCGGGCGAAACGTGCGGAGAACGAAAAACAGAAGGGCACGGATGAACTTTGCCAGAACCAAGAACCCGCGAACGGCATAGCGAGCCGACGGCTGAACTTCTCCTGTTACTACTTGACCCTCGATCGCTGAACTACTCTGTATTTCTCTCCAGCTCGCCATAACTGCACCGCCACATCAAAATATTCTTCCAATCATAATCCCAAAAACAAACAGTGCAACCGCACAAACGATTCCTACCGCAACCCAGCGGCGCACCACACTCTGGGAATGAGATGCACGAACTCTTTGCACGGTTTCGCTCGCCTCCAGCTTCGCCGCCTGAATGTCTCGATGGATCTCGTCATGGATCGCGGCGGCCGCGGCCTGTACTTCGTTCTTCAGATGTGACGAGGCTCGCTGGTGCATATCCTTGAAAGATGCGTCGAACTCGGCAACAAGCTGCCGAGAACGCCGTTCGAGATTTTCAAAACATGTTTCGAGCACAACCTCGCTGATCGTGACCAGCACCAGAGCCGGATCGTCCTCTTTGAGCAAGACGCCGTGCCTGGCTGCAACTTCGGCCGTAATGCGCTTAACGTCCAACTTCTCCATTACTAATCCTCTACGAGGCCAGCGCCGTGTTTCCAACGACCTGTGGCGCAGCCGCAACGGAGGTTTTTCGTGTTCCGATCAGATTCAAAGCGTCAAGTTGCTCGAAGAGGTCGTCTTTAACGATCCTCAAGCGTTGTTTTGCCATGATAGTAAACTCACCGCTGCGCAATGCTTGGTCGAATGTAATCTTGGCAGCAATCATCTCCTCGATATCCCGACCAAACGTTTCCTGATTCCGTTTAACGATCGCAACAGACCCCAATACCTTGTCCTGGTTTTTCTTGTACACGACCATATCGGCGAATCCCGCTCCGTCCTGCCTTACCGGTCCGAAGTACTCGTTCACCCATACAACCATGTTCCGATCACGGGAGGTCTCGGCCACCTGATTGAAGCCACTGAGCGTGTCAGCAAGCCCCTGGCCGCCTGTGACCACCGAGTGCACCACGAGCCTTCGTCCTGATTTCCGCAGAAGCTCAAGCACCCTGTTTTCCAGCATGTAGAACCAGAGGGGCACAAATGTCGCCGTGCCACTGTCAACAACGAAAGTTCCGGATTCGGTGAGGAGCCGCTCCATTAGCCCATCGAACTTTCTTTGATCGACACCCCCGTCCCTGAGCAACTCTAACGACTCCACATTAAGTTGCTTGTACTGAGCCAACGTATGGTTGACCGGGTCGGTATCCACCGCGTGAACGTCGCAGCCCTTAGTTCCAAAATACTGGATGAGAATGGAGGCGATCAGGCTCTTGCCAACACCACCTTTGCCCTGGAGAGAAAGATGAATTGAACTTTCAGTTGGTTCTGCGTTTTTGTTTGCCATGATTGTTTTTTCTCCCATGTACTAGCTCTTCGAGATCCTCGGTGCCTCGATAGTGAAAACCTGAACGTGCGGCTTCCGCCTCTTTCACGTTTGCCAGTGGATCGAACTCTGACGTCCTGATGTCCTGCGGTAGTGCGCCATGTGTTGGCCCCTTTTCCCCGTTTGCGGGCGCGGTTGATTTGGACTCCTTAGCACGGAGACGTTTGAGAGCGAGCCAGAAGACCCTGTAGCTCAATGTGGTCTCTTGCTGGTGAATTCGTTCCCAGATTGTCTTGATGGTGTGCCCGGCTTTAAGGGCCGCGTCGATTTCGGGGAGCAGGCTGCGAACGAGACCGCTTCTCGTAATAGGTTTTTCACAGCTAAGAGCGTGAATTATGTGCCGAGTCGTTCGCCTGGTCATGTCGATCATCAGAAATCATCAGAAATCATCGAAAATCATCACGGTCGAGCTATATGCTCCTACCATTATCATCAGAAATCATCAAAAGTCATCAACAATCATCATTTTTTTCGGATGTGGAGCGCATTTTCAACAGCAATCAACGCTATACTCCCAGTCAACAGGCGCTATTGGAACATAAAGGAGTGTGTCCGATTTGTGGGTTTGGAGCCATTGTAAATTCCTCTTGCAAAACGCTTTAACATATGACATATATCTCTACCATATGGACACACTGCTGTCCGCCTCCGAAAGGGGTTTGTTATGGCATATCGAGGTCTTCGATTACCGGATGGCGTCAAGGAACGGCTAGAGCAGGCCCAAAAGGAGCGGGGCTACTCGTCGGCGAATGCCTTCATCGTGGAGGCGATCGAGGAAAAGCTCCAGCGAATGGACTCCGTAGAGTCGGTCTCAGAATCGGAGGCCCGGATCGCCGCAGACTTCAGCCGGATCGTTCGAGAAGTTCGTACCGTCCACAATACCCAGCAGGCTCAGTACGCGCTGCTGGATGCTTTGACCAAGTACGTATCAACGTGCGTGGTAGAGCCTCCGCAGGATCTGCTCGTATCGGCTAGGGCGCGGGGCAAACTGCGCTACGAGAAGCTGCTGCGCGAGGCTGCAAAGACCATAACCGGAGAATGCGAGAATCTCCTCTTAGAAAGCGTAGCCAGTGCAGACTAGCGACAAAGAACGACCATTTCGGCTGCGGCCGCGTCGCCCCCTACCTAGCTCATCAGGCCAACGGAAACGTCCGTGGGCGAGCGGCCTCGGAACCCTTTTGCGACTCGTGCGGATGCGCGGCTACCGCAAGAAGATGAGTGGAGGCTACGCGCGAAGCGGCCGGGCGCCATTGAGCCAGCGGTGTGCCGTGCGGGTTACCTATTCACGGAACAAGAACGCTGGCCAATGGAGAGCACACGGCCACTACCTGGCACGGGAGCGGGCGACCGAGAAGCGTGAGAAGAAGGCGGCTGGTTTCAGCCGTTCCGAGAGGAATGTTGATATTGCGCAACGACTCGACGAGTGGCAGAAAGCCGGCGATGAGCGGCTCTTCAAAATCATCATCTCGCCCGAGTTCGGGGACAGGATTGACCTTGAGAATCACGCGCGACAACTCATGGCTCGGATGGAGCGAGATCTTCAGACCGAGCTGGAATGGACAGCGGTCATCCACTACAACACCGAACACCCGCATGCCCATATCGCCCTAAGGGGTGTGGACCAGAGAGGCAAGTCCCTCCGCCTTCCGCGAGAGTACGTGAAGTCTGGCATCCGATCTCGTGCGGAGGATCTCCTGACCAAGGAACTCGGCCATCGCACGATCGACGACGCAATTGAGGCGCAACGGCGCGAGGTTGACCAGTTGCGCTTCACCAGCTTAGACCGCGGCATTCAGCGCCAGAATCCCGCCCAGGCCGAGTACTTCATCGTCCGATGTGAGCAATCACAGGCTAGGGCGGGAAGCTTCTCGCGGATGCAAGAGCAACACATGGCCGCGCGTCTGTCAAAACTGGAGCGCATGGAACTTGCAGAACACCTTGGCGAATCCCTCTGGCGGGTGCGCGGGGATTTTGCTGAGGTGCTTCGGATGCTCGAACGAACCAAGGACCGGCAAAGAGTGCTCGCCGCGCACGGCGCCCTGCTGTCCGACGAGCGGCTGCCATTCACGGTAACTAGCTTCCGTGACATCACCCGCCTTCAAGGGCGTGTGCTCGCGCATGGCCAGGAAGAATACAGCGACCGCATGTACCTCATGATCGAAGGCGTGGACGGAAACGTGCATTTCCTTTATCAGACGGAGGAGATCCAGAATGCACGACGGCAAGGGCAATTGCGCGTGAACTCGTTTGCCCGCATCGAGAAGCAATTCTCCGAGGAAGGCAGACCTTCGCTCCGCGTAGAGGATCTGGGAGACGCGTCGGAGTTGTTAAAAAACAATGCGTACCTACGCAACGCAGCGCTCACGCTCACTCAGCAGGGCATTTCTCAGGTGGAGCGAACGTGGACCGGATGGTTGGGGCAATACCAAGAGGCAATTGGGGCACATCTCTCCAAAGCAAGACAGCGAGAACATCGCGTGCGAGGCCGCGGGCTCGCACGTTGAGACAGATTTCAAGGAAAACTTTTGGCTCTAATATCGTTCGCCGCGCCCCCTCCGACTCGTATAGGAAGCACCGGCGCCCAAGGTGGTGGTCGGGACAGACTTTTTAAATATCACTTACGTTTTCACGATCGACGACGCATTAGTCCAAATGCGCTCATAGATTGTTCGCATGGTCAGGGGGCGTGAGTGTTCAACGATGTACGTTGGTTTCTTCTTAGCAGCGTCTTTGATGGATTGCCCGATTACCCAGCATCTATCGTCGGCGAAGATTACTCTATCGTGGACATCGTCGCTTGATCGAAGTTCGAAGTTGCCTTGCCGAGAAAATTTCTCAGCCACGGTCTTCAAAGACCCCCTGACCTGATTCGTGAGGACGCGTGTAGGAAGGCCACGATGCGCGTTCTCCATGTACACATCGAACAGCTCCGTGTCCAGATAGTTATCGATTATCAACAGTGCCCTCGTGGCAAAACCAACAAGTGTCTTCAGCTCTTTATAGAACTTGTACTCGTCGCCTGGTTCGTACACACCAGCAATTTCAGGTTCAGGTGACGTGCTGCTCGGCGAGACAGAGGGTGCTCGATTGCGTTCCCAACGCCGTGCGACAAGCCACTGTGCTCGCAAGTCTGAAGCAAAGAGATTGAACCCGTCGAGAGGGTTACGCGTATTCCCAAACTGAAGGACAATCCCGTCATGGTGCGTGGATACCATACGGCGAGGCTGAATCCGGATGAATCCCTCGTTATCTTGTGGAGTGCTTTGACGCGGTGCGATGTCCCCATTGACCATCACAGCTGTGAAACTTGGCAGCTGAGAGAAGACCTTTATCTGAAAGTGTTGGTCGTCCAGTAGATGCTCCATCTCAATAGCATCTCGAACTTCTTGAATCTCAGCGATTACGTTTCGACGCTCAATATCAGAAATCCTGTGTAGACCCTCCGTCTCCTCCGAGCAAATTAGAAAGTAAACATCTGCCTTGCGCCGCAGCAAACCCTTGATCAATTCCATGTGGTTTCTAAACGACGAAGCTGCGTTTATGCCCGATATCACGAGCTCCCTTAACTTCGGTAAGGTGTAAATAGCTTCCGGCGGAAGGTGCCGATCACCCTCGTTTCGAGATTCCACGTCGATCAGTCCAACCCGCCTTACGGCAGTAACCAGGGGAACTTGACGCGGATTGGTTCGTAAGACAGGCCACAGGAAGTGCACGAGGAGTGCACCGAGGAGAACAAATAAGGCGGCGAACCCAATTGCGGCTTTGTGAGCCCATGATGGTTGCTCCCCCATGCTCCAGGCAGAATATACGCTCGCCGCTGAACCTATAAGCGAAAGAGCAGCCAAAGCGCCAGTGATCATGAGGGCGCGGTCAGGTCTCATTTTCGAACTTCTCCAACATCAATCACCATACAGTCGTTCATTCGTAAAGGACCCTCAACAGGTCGCCCCCTGGTTCAAATCTAGCTAGTGACCACGCCCTGGTTGAGATCAGTGGCAGGGTGTCATCATCGTACGAGGCGACGTACAAATCCGATAGCCCTACATCGATGATCGTCGGATCCTCAGTAGCGAGAAGCCGACGCAGGTCTGCTTCCAGTTTGCATTGAGTTGACACAGCGAGCTGAGGTGAATTTAGGACGCCAATGCGGAAGTAAAAATCATTGTCTACATCGGACGGCTCCCGGTGGTACGCATGCAATATGCCATAAGCTTGGGCTTCTAGCCTTATCTCGTTTAAGGTGCTGGGATAAAATTGGGGCTGGTAAGGTGTGTGAGTCTCTGCAAATCGAGACTGCTGTGCTGTTTGGCCCATCTGAGGCCAACCCATCACAACTACTTTGTCTCCTTGGATCGAAAAGGACCGATTGTAGGGCCGTTGACCTCGGCTGGTGAATGGATAGTCGCGGTCAGACAATCCCCCGATCTGAGTAGAAAAGGGTATAGGCGCTCGGCTGCGCAAATATTCTAGAAATCCGGGCAGGTCCATTTCAGCCGCCCTATTACGATAACGTTGAAAATTCAAATTCATCTGCGTTGAGCCGGGTGCACGCTCGATTCCTACGATCGTCGCATGCATTTGTTCGATCTCGTACGGAGAAAATTGTTTTCCAAGCACGCCCATGACCTTTTCGCAGCATAGTCCGATCAGTCTCGTGAGTGGTGTCGGCTTCTCTCCGTAAAACGCTACGATTGTCGCTTGGCGCACCGCGTTCTCCTACGAGGATTCGCAGAAATGATGGTCATCCAGGCGTGTCGGCGTGTGCCCGCGCCGGCACGACCGAGCGCCAGTATATCCGAGAAGAGCTGGCCCGCGGATCAGGTCAGACTGAAATATAGAAAGCGGATCCATGGCAAGCGGCCACTCAACAAACAGGAACCTCGTCCAAATGTGTCGGGTGTAGTGGGATACATCAAAAATAAAGAGCGCATGACTAGCAAACCGGTAATAATCCACTGGCACCACGAACACAGTTCTTCGCGAAGTGTCTCTCGCCGACCCGGGCCCTGACTCCCCGTAATCCTAAATATTTGCTCTTGACAGAATACCTAGTATAGGGATATATATCCCTACCATGAGGAGACTCATGTAACGCCCTTACACGAGTTACTTCGTGGAGCATCCGCATGGCGACCGAAGATGCCAGCCTTCGTCAAGATCTCATTGAGAACGCCGTCCAGCACGAAGTGGTTCCCATCGACGAAAGCGTCCCAACTGAGCAGTCACTCGATGTGTCCTTCGCGGCCAAACTTGAACACGATCTCACGATCTGGCCTCGTGAATATCTGGAGACCTATCTCGATAGCGACGATCAGGGTCGCATTCCGTTGAACGAGGCTACACTACAGGACCTCCTTGAATCGGCCTTCGACCGCAATGAGCAGTTGACCCGCTCATTTCGACACGGCCTAATTTCAAAGACTGCAGCGAACTTCGAGAAACAGGATCATTCAGATCAGCAATTTCCACATCCAGGCAAACCACCGGAGCGGTCTGAATCATTTGAGGCAGCCCAGGCGCAGGCACATTCTCTGTTGGGCCCTTCAGTTGAAACTCGCTACCCTCTTATCGAAAACGGCGTCTACGTCGGAAACATTATTTCCGAAACGGCGGAGTATCTAGTGCAAAGGATTTCCGGTACTACCGCGATTCTCCATCCAAAATCCATGTTCAGCGATCTTCCGCAGGTCGGTCACGTCGTAAGGATCGCGTACTACAACGAGAGCGTCGCCGTCCGAGAAATGGCGGCACGGCAGATCTCGAAGGAGTTGGCACGATGAAAGCCAATCTCTATCGCATGCCGAGAGATCCAGGCTACCTTGGCGGGTACTATCTGACGCCAACAATCGTCGGCTTTCTCGGTCTGCTTTTAACGAACGTGGCAGCCACTCAGTACATCGCTCACCATTTCGAATATCAACCGGCTCTCGGTGAACCTCTGTTCCGCTCCCGCTGGGCGGCTCTATACGAGCCTTTTGCTTGGGCCTCATGGGTCTGGCATTACGGACAATCATCAGAGCACGCGATCAGGGCACCTTTACTGTTTGGCACTTTTCTCATCGTGATCGGAGCATTTGCCAGTGGTGGAGTCTTTTTTGTTCTCAATCTTCGCCACACCAAGGCTCTCTCCAAGAACACCGAGGACCTGCACGGTTCTGCACGCTGGGCCACCGAGGAGGACATCAGGAAAGCAGGTCTTCTCGATGCAAAGCAGGGAGTGTACATCGGCGGTTGGTATGACGAAACGAACCGACACCTTCACTACTTGCGCCACAACGGTGGAGAACACGTGTTGGCTTTTGCACCCACGCGGCAGGGCAAGGGCGTGGCCCTCGTCATTCCCACACTCTTAGCGTGGAGCGAGAGCGCGATCATCTACGACATCAAGGGCGAAAACTGGTCAAAGACGGCGGGCTTTCGCAGTGAGGCTGGACATACATGTTTGCGTTTCTCTCCTGCTGAGGAGAAGGAGTGGTCGCACTTCAACCCACTGGCGGAGGTTCGCATTCATACCCCCTTCGAGGTCTCGGATGCGCAGAACGTCGCGGAAATGATCGTCAACTCCGAGGGGGAAGAGCCTCTCGATCCACACTGGCAGAAATCCGGCGCTTCACTCATGACCGGAATGATCTTGCACGTGTGCTATGCCGCCGCAGCGAAGGAGCGGACCGCCACACTGCCCGAGCTTTCTGCCATTTATACCCGCCCCGGCGCGGATTTTCAGGAAACTCTGAGGGAACTGCTGTTCTATCCGCACGACCCACATCGCGAATACAAATGGCATATGCCCACTGGGGAAGCAACCGAGACTCACCCCGTGGTGCGGGAAAAAGCCCAGGAAATGCTAAACAAGGAGGACAAAGAACTCTCCGGCGTCCTTTCAACCGCGAAGACTGCGCTAGCCCTTTACAGCGATCCTCTTGTGGCGAAGCACATAGCAAGCAGCGACTTCCGAATCATGGATCTGGTCAATCATGAGAGGCCAATCTCTCTGTACCTCGTCGTGCCACCCGCCCACAAGAAACGGCTCCGCCCGTTGATCCGGCTGATCTTCACGATGATTGTGAACAGACTGACGGAGAAGCTGGAGTTTCACGGTTCAAAGCAGAAATACCATAAACACCGGCTCCTGTTCCTGATCGACGAATTCCCGACGCTCAAGAAGATGGACGTATTCGCCGACGCGCTTTCATACATGGCCGGATATGGGCTGAAGGCGTACCTCATCACGCAGGACATTCGGCAAATCGTCGAGGAGTATGGCCCCAACGAGAGCGTCGTCAGCAATTGCCAGGTTCGCGTCGCTTTTGCACCCAACCAGTACGACACCGCGGAACTTCTGAGCAAGATGACCGGGACCAAGACCGTCCAGAAGGCTGCATTCACCTACAGCGGCTCGCGAGGTGCACCGATGCTGAATCACGTGAACGAAAGTGTCGAGCAGATTCAGCGTCCGCTCCTCACTGCGGACGAAGTTTTGAGATTGCTGCCGCCAGAGAAGGAGGGAGAAGGAGAAGACGAAAAGATCGTCGCCCCAGGTGACATGTTGATTTTCGTGTCTGGACGTCCGCCGATCTACGGCAAGCAAATGCTCTACTTTTTGGATGACATTCTTCGCACACGCTCTGAGATGCCGCCGCCCATTCGATTGCTGAGTGTGAATAGCCCAATTGCGCCGACCTCACACGGAAGCACCAGCGGCAATCAGCACCACGATGCAGTGGCCGGAGGCCGTCACGAGCAGGAACACCTGCACGTCCTCAAGAACGCGCCACCAACTCAACTATCTCTAAGACTTGCCCCCACAGAAAGGAGCGTTGAGCGGTGACTGAAAACCAGTTCATTGTTGCGGGGTATCTCGGGTCAAAACCGGAACTGAGACAGCTGCCCAGCGGCACCGATGTTGCCAATGCGCGCCTAGCCCAGAGCTACATGCTTCTGGGCAAGAACGAGGAGCGGACGAATTGGTTCAATCTCACTTTCTACGGGAAGCTAGCGCACGTCGCGATGCAATTCGAGAAGGGAGACAACATCCACATAACCGCATTTCTGGAACATCGAGAGTGGGAAACGAAGGCTGGAGGCAAGCGCAACACCTATGAGGTCGTAGTGAAGAAGTGCCACAGGATTGCCAGCGCCAAAGCGCAATCTCATGGCGCCGAGGAAGACGATCTCGGGCCGGACTCAAGCACCGCGCAAGTCACCGAAGGCGTCGTTGCTAACAGTCAAACCGATGACGGATGGGTCGTTTGAAAGAAATGGACTTGCCAGCCAACGTTTCGGAACGACGAGTACGAATACGGCACGCACTGATCTATGTGTTTTTGTTCGCAACGATTTTTTGGGCGCTCGTAGCGACCTGCGCGCTTTTCGGGATCCGCTTTAACGTAAGCGAGTCGCTGCCAGGTCTGATCTACGTCATCACGGGTGACAACTCGTCACCTGTAGTGGAATTCTGCCCCGTGGGCTCTTTCGCTGAGCTGTCGAAAGAGAGGGGCTATCGCAGGAGAGGAATCTGTCCCGATGGAGCTTCTCCGATGCTCAAACCGATCGTCGCCCGTGCCGGCGACACAGTGGAGGTCTCAGTCAATGGCATCGCAGTCAACGGAACACTCCTTCATAACACTGTGTCAAGAACCAGAGATTCTCGTGGGCGACCGCTCACCCCATGGCCATTCGGGAAGTACACCGTGCCCGCAGGCGTCGTGTGGGTCGCATCACAGTACAACCCACTATCCTTCGACAGCCGATACTTCGGGCCGATCCCGATTTCGCAGATTCGGTGCCATCTGCGCCCACTTTAGTCGTGTACTGCAGACGAGAGCGGTTCGCCGTTGCATTGTGATGGGAAGTGGTTTTGGCGTGGGTGCTACCGCATGGAACGGTCACCTAGCGACCATTCCGCTTTCGTTGCTCATACTCCTCCTTCTGGGGTTCCAGCAGACTCGGACACGGGCTCTCGGACTCATGGTTAGCTACTACGCGGGAGCGACATGGCAGCTGATTCCGGGCACCGCTACGTTCTTTGGGCATCATGCAAGTCCGGTTCACGGGGTCCTGCTGTGGGTAGGTACCAGCCTCCTGCTCGGGGTGGCATGGTTGCCACTCTGGTCCCAGAAACGCAACACAAGACTGTACACGATACCGATGGCGATTTCCCTCGTCTCCGTGCCGCCCTTTGGTCTAATTGGCATCGCGTCGCCTCTAACAGCATCGGGAATACTATTCCCCGGAATGGCCTGGTTCGGCTTGCTCCTGACACTGCTCGTTTGCGGACTCCTGGCCAGCTACCCAGTCTGGAGCGTTGCAGTGGCGATCGTTTTCTCACTGCCCGCGCAACTCCTCTATCGTACGCCGCAACCGCCATCAGACTGGCAGACTGTGAGCACTCGCTTCGGTGGAGTCGGCTTAGACACACCGAACCCAGTTACCGAATACGTGGTAGCACGGTCAATTCAGGAAACGGCACTGAGTTCCCCCGCTCGCGTGATCATTTTTCCAGAAACAGTGGTATCCAATTGGAACGAGGCGACCGATGCGTTCTGGGACAGGACACTCGAACGCTTAAATCGCGACGGGAAAACGATCCTAGTCGGAGCAAACGTCTCCGACGCGAGGACTCCTCACTACTTCAACGCAATCGTAATCCGAGGCGCCGACAGGCAGCGAGATTTCCTACAACGGATTCCAATCCCGATTGCCATGTGGGCACCCTATGGTAAGAGAGGGGTTCCCCTCCGCCTCGACGGAGCAGGCACCCGAGATATTGCGGGACGGAGAACAGCGGTACTCATTTGTTATGAGCATCTCTTGATCTGGCCCATCCTAACTTCCTTCGCGCAACACCCCACCGTCCTTCTCGGAATTGCGAACGACTATTGGGCGCGCGAGACGAGCGTAGCAGCAATCCAGCGCTCCTGCCTCACGAGTTGGGCGCGTCTTTTTCATGTGCCCATGCTTTGGGCGGAGAACACCTAAGATGATGACCTCTCGCTACCTATTTACCCTTGCAATCACGCTGTCATCACTTCTTTCGTGCCAAGCACAAACACGACAGACGAAAGAATGGAATGATCAACTGACACCTGAAGAATTCCGCCACCTCGCGGCGGCATGCGCGCCGGACGTTCCACTCATAACTCTTCGCGCCATCGCGCGGACAGAATCGGCATTCCACCGCTATGCGCTGAGTCTCGATTACCCGCAGCGTACCGCCATAGAACACGGTTTCACCGATGGTGGGATCTTTCTCGCACGTCAGCCGAGGAATTTGGCTGAGGCACACGCCTGGGCAGAATGGCTCCTGCATCACAGTCGCAGCGTGAGTATCGGTCTCATGCAAGTCAGTACGCGACACGCCGCCGATCTCGCACTAACCGCAGATCAACTCTTTGATCCCTGCGCCAACATCCATGCGGGGGCCCAAATCTTGAAGGCACAATATCGGCGCGCTGCAGCAGTTCTTGGGGAAGGACAGGAGGCACTCCAACAAGCCCTTTCCGAGTACAACTCAGGCTCATCAGTTCTGGGCTTCGCGAACGGCTACGTGGGCAATGTCATGACTGGAGAATTCCGTGTGGTCGACTCCGAGCCACCACTCGACAACGAGGGGACGAAAAGATTTCCAAGAATGCGTCCCAGGAGACTGCCTGCCTCTGCTCGTCGGGCCGTCGCCAATACCGGGGCGCATGCCGACAGGAACGCTGAACGCGCCATAGACTCTTCGCGTTTCATCGAGCCCCAACCACGTGGAGACGGGCGCAACTAGAAAGGAGAATCAGCAATGAATCGAGGCTTGAAAATCATCTCGGGTGCCGCGGAGATGGAGGATAATGGTTTGCACCGCCCGCAATCCCCCGAACCCGAGAGGCACAAGAAGGCGCCACTAGGCCAACGTATGATGCGCGTCCGGGAAGCTGCGGAGTATTTGGGATCGAGTCCGTGGAAGGTGCGCCAATTAATTGCGCACCGCAGGATTCCTTTCGTTCAGGATGGGGATGGACCCTTCCTGCTGGACATCCGCGACTTGGATGGCTTTATCGAGCGAAGCAAGCGAATAGTCTGAATCCCGAGGGTCTAAGGATGACACACGAAGAAAAGCTGCCGCCAGGAGTGTACCGCCGAAATGACTCGAAGGTCTTGTGGATTCATTACGGCTATCGCGGGCGGGACTATCGCGAGTCGGCTGAGACCACCTCGCCCAAAAAGGCGACTGCCCTTCGCGAACTTCGCAAAGCCGAACTCAGAATGGGTAGGTTCGTCGAACCGGCCGATCGGCGCGTGATGCTCGCAGAACTCTACGCAGATGTGCTCCAGGATTACCGCATAAACCACTATGCCTCAATCGACGACCTCGAGGATCGATGGGTCAAACATCTGCAGCCGTTCTTCGGCCACATGGCGGCGGCGGAGGTGACGACGGATCTTTGCAAACGCTACATCGTCTCGCGGCAGCAGGCGGGTGTAGCCGATTCGACCATCAATCGAACCCTGGCAGCGCTGAAGCGAATGTTCCACCTGGCCACCGAATGCACACCGCCGAAGGTGCAATTTGTACCATATATTCCCATGCTCAAAGAGAACAACATACGAACTGGTTTTCTAGAAACCGAGGCTCGCATACGACTAGAGCACGCATGCGGCAGGGTCGGGTTGTGGATGGCGGCGGTGTTTGAAGTCGGTTGCACCTACGGCTGGCGCTATGGGTCTCTCCTCAAGATGCGCGTGAAGCAAGTCGATGCGAATGCCAACGTCATCCGACTGGAACCTGGTACTACCAAAAACAAAAAAGGCCTAGAGGTGACGATGCCCCGCCGGGTGCGGGAACTGCTGCTTCAGTGCATCCAAGGCAAGAAGCCCAACGATTATTTATTCACGCGGGAGAATGGCAAGCAGGTGAAGGATTTCCGCGGCAGCTGGGAGAAGGTGTGCAACGAAGCCAGCTTGTCGGGCCTCCATTTCCACGATCTACGCCGAACTGCCGCCCGCAACATGCGTCGCGGGCACGTCTCGGAGAAGGTCGCCATGGAGGTAGGCGGCTGGAAAACGACTTCTGTGTTTCATCGCTACGCGATCGTCGACAACCAAGATGTCGCTGATGCCATGAATATGCTCGAAAAGAGTCAGGACGAACAGAGGCAACGATTGGAGCGAGCGGCCGTCGCTCGAAACGCCAGCGGGCCGGCAGCAACGAACGATTTCTCCCGAGCAAATGAACCAGAAACGCCGACGAATTCCTCCGAGGACTCCGTTGGAACATCACGTTTACATCACGTTGAGGTCTCTCCAGAAATTCTCCGGCGTCTGCACCGCGGAACTAGGAGAGCAGTTAACGCCGTGAATTATAGCGGGTTAAGTGCTGGTGCCGGGAGGGGGAGTCGAACCCCCAAGGGCCGAAGCCCGGCGGATTTTGAGTCCGCTGCGTCTGCCAGTTCCGCCATCCCGGCTTAGTTCGTAAGCTATAGAGAAATCAAGCTTAATTGAGGATCGGCACCTTTGCAACCGCCGACAGTTTCACGTCAACGTGACCGTCTTGCGGGACATGCTCGCGTTCGCGCGTTTCCAGCTTGCGCATCGCGTTCGGCAACGTCAGTGCGAGTCAGGATCGCATAGCCTTCCGAGACGCCTGAGTCGTCTTCCGCCCTCCGATTCGCGTGGATATTACCTCCGCAATTCCCGCTCACGAAGGCTTGCGAGCGGCCACAGATAGCTAACCGAAGCTTCCAGTTTCTGACCCAAAGTTGCGATTTTGTCCGGTTGATCCATTGCCTACATCCACGTTTATCGCGATTTGGTTTGTCGGGAGCGGTTTAGTTTATCGGGCCCATCTTCTTCCACATCGCCCCATTCCGAAGTTATCTGTGACCCGGTCCACTGATTTTTGTCGCTAATGTAAATGAGGACCTGATCGTGAGCCAGTCATGGGAGTTCGTCCGAACCGTTTCGCGGCACTCGCTCAGCTCCATCACTGAGAGGAGCAACATATGAATCCATACAACGAGAAGGACTCCACCCCCCACAGCCGGTGGATTGTCGTGCTGCTGCTAGCGGCGCTCACGTTCGTACCAACGGCTGGCTTCGCCACAGATAAGGCACGTGACCAAGGGCAGGTTGACGCCGCCAGCTTGCAGGGAAATTGGGCGGCCGCAATCGTCGGGAATACTGGTTGCGGTTTGTCAAGCATGTACGTCACCTTCACTTTAGACGCTGCCGGGCATGGCACCGGCACCGCGACAATTGTTCAACACGGCCAATGCGCCGACACCATAAAGAAGGGCCTTGACTTCAATATAACCTCCCTGAACGCCAGCGGAAGCGGCACGGCTGGACTGAGCTGCGGCGTTGGCTGCGGCTGGGAGCTTACGATTCAAGTCGCCCAAAATGGCCAGATCTTTAACCTCGTGGATGTCAGTCGTAAGAATCCGAAGAACTACATCGCAGGTACCGCGATCCACCTGAAGTAAACCTGGGATACTCTTGTTTCAGGGGGGCGATCTGCCCCCTTTCCTGACTCCAAACGGGCTAACAATGAGCAGGCCAGTTTGTGGACGCACCAAGGCTGCCGCGCGCCCTTGGGGACTGAGACCTCTGCCGTGTCAAGGTCTGATCCTACGGCAAGTGATCCAGATAGCACTGTCCCCCGTTGAACTGCGCCGGTGGCGTGGGCGGCGTCTTCCAGGGAGCGTTGGTGAAGTCGAAAAACTCGGCGCTCATATCGATTTGGGCGGCATCACGTTGGGTCAATGCCGGGACGCCGAAGCGAATCTCGACCAATTTCAGGATTGCGGTGAGGTCGGCGACGGTATGGGAAACGAAATTCTTTTTGGAAAACGGTGAAATCACAATCAAAGGGACACGATATCCGGTATAGGTGAAATCACAGGTTGGGCCCACCACGCTGGTGCAGACATCCCCGGACAGCAGGTCACTGGGCGGAATTCCATCCGGGCTGACCGCAGGTTGTGGCGCTACGTGATCGTAAAATCCTCCGAACTCATCGAACGTAAAGATGAAGGCGGAATCCTTCCAGGTTGGCCCGTTCATCACGGCGTTGATCAGCGAGGAAGCAAAAGCTGCGCCGCCCTGCACGCTACAGCACGGAGGCTGCCCGGGCAGGGGATCATTATCGGCGGGATGCTCGTCCAGACCCACGGCTGAAGCAGGCTCGATCAAGGCAAATTGCGGCAAAGTTCCGTTCTGCGCATCCGTGATGAACTGCGATGTCGGAACCAGGTTCTGCGGAAACTGGCTCAGGATGGTCGGCCCGTAGGCGAACTGATTCACATAGCTCTGGTTATACAGGCATTGGGCCGTCGAGCAGCCACTGGCGTCAGGATGAACATAAATCTTCCACGTAATTCCCGCTTGTTGCAGCACCTGAAAAATGATTGGCACGTTGATCTGGCCACTGGTGGGCGTCAACGGATATGCGTGTCCATGCGAGGTGCCGGCCAGTAAATACATACGATTCGGCTGGGTTCGAGTCATGACCGGCGAAAACCAGCGATCCGACGTGGCAAAGCTCGAGGCCATGAAGTAGTAGTAATTCAGGTCACCCCCGTCGTAGTAGCCCATGGCGCGTATGCCGTCGACGTCGGTAAATGGTGGCACGATATTGCGCGAGTCGTGTCCGGCCGTCCACACGAAACCGTCAAGGGTCGCGTTTGTCGCGACTGGATTGGTCAGGTTCCAATCGTTGTGGCTCTCGTTCCACGAAGGACTCGGATTCTCCACGCACACCGTCTGGTAATGAAATGAGGCGACCTGCGGGCTGCTACTGTCGAACATGCAGTCGTTGGTCTGCGGCGGATTGGCATTGGGATCGAACGGGAACGCGGGATCGCATCCCGGATTGGTAGGTGGCTGTCCGGCTGGATTCGCGAACTGCGGCAATCCATCGAATGCCTGGGCGGGGAATCCATTGGCCGCCCAATAAGCGGGCAGCGCGCCGAAATAGCTGTCGAAGGAACGGTTCTCCTGCGCCAGCACGATGATGTGATTGATCGACTGCAGGCTGGCGCCAAATGTTGCCGTCACCGTACTCACAGTGTTTACCGTGAGCGTACACGTGCTTGCGCCTGCACATGCGCCGCTCCACCCGGCGAAGGTGAACCCAGCATCTGGAGTAGCAGTCAATGTGACCTTCGCGCCGGGTGGAAAATTAGCATTACAGGTGGTCTTGCAATTAATTCCAGCAGGAGCACTCGTCACCGTGCCGGTACCGGCGCCCGCGGTAGTCACCGTCAGGCCAAGAGGCGCACGCCCCAGTCCCTGGCAACCGGAAAGGAACAATGCGGCCGACAGTGCGGCCACCGTAAGACAAACCTTTGCGATAGATCCCATCAGCTTGAAACTCTCCTGTGACACCCCGCTTTGGATGTATGGTGGAAGACCCCGGTTGGCTGCTCACCTCGCCTGCTTGGTAGCATCGTATCCCGCTCAGGTGTAAGCACTTACGAGCTCATCGCTGACTCCGCTCACGGTGCCCGACAGGTACCCTGTGAAGGCAAGAAGTGGAGGATCTGCTTTCCTTCGTGCTCCTGCGCGTCCTCGCGGTTTAAGATTTCTAGCAGTTAGCTTCTTCCGCCACTGACATCAAAACGTTCACCGACGAAAATCCTTGACCCGGTTTCCTTCGTGCTCCTTCGTGTCCCTAGTGGTTACAGGTTTTCTGGAACTGCATCGTCTTACGATGCAAATTGCTGCAAGCCTGTGCTGGCCAGCTCTCAGCAGTGAACTCTCTGTGCAGCTTTCCGATTACAGGTGAATCTCTCGCCCCTGTTTCCTCATCTCAAACTTCTGGAGGACATCATGGCGTTTGTATTGCCCGCTTTACCGTACGACTATTCCGCTTTGGAACCGCATATTGATGCCAAAACCATGCAACTCCACCACGACGCGCATCACGCGGCCTATGTTAAAAATGCCAATGCAGCTCTGGAGAAACATCCCGAACTGCAATCCAGGAACATAGAAGACCTTTTGCGCGATCTGAACAGCATTCCGGAAGATACCCGCATTGCCATTCGCAACAACGGCGGCGGACACATGAATCACAGCATGTTCTGGAAAATTATGAAGCCGCGCGGCGGGGGCGAACCCACGGGCGACATTGCCCAGATCATCAAGCGAAGCTTCGGCAACTTCAACAACTTCAGAACTAAATTCAACGACGCCGGCGCCAAGGTGTTCGGCAGCGGGTGGGTTTGGCTCGTCGGCAAGCCTGGCAGCGAACAGGTTCAAATCATGACTACCGCCAACCAGGACAGCCCAATTTCCCAGGCTCTTTTTCCGATTCTGGGTAACGACGTTTGGGAGCACGCCTATTATTTGAAATACAATAACCGCCGTCCCGAATACCTGCAGGCGTGGTGGAACGTTGTAAACTGGGACGAAATTAATAAGCGTCTGGAGATGTTCACATCGCACCAGGAGCCGGCGCTGGCGCATCGCTAGAAATGACTCACGTAGGGACAGCTGCCCTCGGCTGTTCGAGGTCTAAGCGCCGTTGCTCACCAAAGCCTCAGCCAATACGCGCTGAGGCTTTTTGTTGATCTTCATGCCTGATGCTGACATTCTCGTGCTCGGCGCTGGCGTGGCCGGTCTCACCGCCGCCATTGATCTTGCCCGATCCGGCTTGAAAGTTACCATTATCGAGGCTCGCGATCGCATCGGCGGGCGCATTTTCACCCGCCATGATGTCGCCGGCAATCCGGTTGAGCTTGGCGCCGAGTTCGTCCACGGTTGTCCGCCGGAAATCTGGGACATCCTCCGCCAGCACAAAATCGGCACTCACGAAGTTCAGGGCCAGTCCTGGTGCGCGCGTGAGGCGCAATTGCAGCCGTGCGATCTCTTCTCGCAGGTGGACGACTTGCTCGCACAAATGGACGATCAAGGTCCCGACGAATCTTTTCTGGATTTCTTGGCCCGCCACCAGCATGTCGACCCGGAAACTCGTGACCGTGCCTTGGCTTACGTCACTGGGTTCAACGCCGCCGATCCCGCGCGAGTCAGCGTCCACTGGCTGGTTGAGGAGCTTCGCGCCGAAGAAAACATTCAGGGTCATCGGGCATTTCGCATCGCAGGCGGATACGCAACCTTGATGGAAGTTCTCCGCGCACAAGCTGCCGAGGCCGGAGTTGCGATTCAACTAAACACGGTGGCCGAAACGATTAGATGGAGCCCGGGCACTGTCCAGATCTCCGCCCACAAAGACGGCCAACCTCTAAATCTCACCGCAGCGCGCGCACTCATCACCCTCCCTCTCGCCGTTCTGCAAGCGAATCCCGGAGATCCGGGCGCTGTGCGCTTCGCTCCCGATCTGCCCAAAGCGAAACGGGAAGCGCTCCAGCAACTGGAGATGGGAAAAGTAGTCCGCATCACATTCCGGTTTCGCGAACGCTTCTGGGACAACATTCGCCCCAGTGGCTCCAGGACATTGGAGGACATGGGATTCCTATTCACATTCGCTGAAGAATTCCCCACCTGGTGGACCACCATGCCCGAAAAACTCCCCATCATCACGGCTTGGGCGCCGTTTCAAGCCGCGGAGCGGCTTTCGGGTCAAAGTCCGCTTCTAGTGCTTTCAAGCGCGCTCGAAACGCTCAGCCGTGCGCTGAAGATTGAGCGCAAGGTTTTGGAAAAGCTACTAGACTCCGCCTACACCCACGACTGGCAAACCGACCCGTTCTCGCGGGGGGCATACAGCTATGTCAAGGCGGGGGGAATGCAGGCGCCGGGTTGTCTCGCCGCGCTCATCGAAAACACTTTGTTCTTCGCCGGCGAAGCAACAGATCTTTTAGGGAACACTGGCACTGTTCACGGAGCGATGGCCACTGGCCATCGCGCGGCACAGGAAATTCTCAAGGTTAGGTAGTTTTCCTGCCGGATGAGACCAGCCGGTCCCGGGTGCCCCATTTCTCGCGTCTTTTTGCGAGAAGTGGGGATTTTGTGTCCTGTTACGAACTGAATCTCTGTTTGTCATCCTGAGCGCAGCGAAGGACCTCCGCACCAAGTGTGCCGACGGACATTCCTGTCCGCCGTGCTCGTACACTCTAAACATTTGTCTCTTACGGCTGTCCGGAAGTGCGACTGGGCCGCACCGCGACTTGCTCTTCCAGTTTGTGCTCGTGCAGCGCGGAAATCCGGGCAAAACTGGCGGAAGCCTCGTCCACTGCGGCAACATCAGGCAGGAACTCATACTCTTCAATATGGACCGCGACTCCCGACTTGTTTTCGGCCACTGCCTTGCCGACGCGAGATACCTTCCCGCGGCAGCACACTCGCATATTTTCCGCCAGAGTGATTTCCGACGGCATCACCAGAGTCAATTCCACTGCATCGCCCTGGACCAGCGGAAAATCTGTATAGAAGAAGGCTCCCCGGCGGCTGAGGTCCTGGGTGCAGCCACTTCCTTCGCGCCCGGTAGCGGTCACTCGAATGCTCACAGGGAGATGGAATTCGAAACGTTGCGAAGCTCGGCGCTCAACATGAATCGGGTCGGTGCTCATTTCCCCTCCGAAAACCGGAATCAACCGGCAATGGCCTGTCCGCCTTGTGGGGATGCTCAGGGGCGGTACGCTGAACAGGAAAATGGAACGCCATAGGGAAAACGTCCCGCACAGAACTAAATTGTAAGCGGCACGATCCGCTCACCTATTCAAGAAAGAATCCTGAGACCTCTATACTAAAACTGCACCACTTCTTCGTGGACGATCCCACGGGATGACATCAAACTTTAACCCAGCTTGACGGACAAAGGAAGTCCATAGTTGGGAGGCCAAGAACCAGGCAAATGGCAGGCATACAAAGCAATTCGGGAAGTTCGCGGTCCAACTCTTCCGCCACCAGCGGCGGCTTGCCGGCCACCCTGCGTGCTCTCAAACATCGCAATTTCCAGCTTTTCTTCAGTGGCCAACTCATATCCCTGATCGGCACGTGGATGCAGAGTGTCGCGCAAGCCTGGTTAGTGTACAAGATTACCCATTCCCCGCTGAAATTGGGCGCCGTGGGATTCGTCAGCCAAATCCCGGTTTTTCTGGTGGCTCCTCTGGGAGGAATCGTCGCCGATCGGTATAACCGCCATCGCGTGGTGATCGCAACCCAGGCGGCATCCATGGTGCTGGCCTTCATTTTGGCGGCGCTCACCCTCACTCATGAAGTGCAGGTCTGGCACATCTTTGTATTGGCGGCGTTGTTGGGAGTAGTGAATGCATTCGACATTCCGGGCAGGCAGGCATTCCTGGTCGACATGGTCGGCAAAGAAGATCTGATGAATGCGATCGCGTTGAACTCGTCGATGTTTAATGGCGCGAGAATCATCGGACCGGCGATCGCGGGCATCCTGGTGGCGAAGATCGGGGAAGGCTGGTGCTTCTTTGTAAATGGAGTGAGCTACATCGCGGTGATCATTGGATTGCTGATGATGCGCCTCCCGCCGCGAAGCTATCGTCCTTTAGAGGCGTCGCCCTGGGTCCATATTGTCGAAGGCTTTCGCTGGGTACGCGACACTGGGCCGATCCGCGCTCTGCTGCTGTTGCTGGGATTGGTCAGTTTAGTGGCAATGCCATACACCGTCCTTATGCCAGTATTTGCCGACAGGATATTGCACGGGGGCGCGCGAGCCTTGGGCATTCTGATGGGCGCAACCGGAGTGGGAGCTCTGCTCGGAGCGCTGACCCTGGCTTCTCGCACTGGAGTTCGCGGCTTGGGCCGCTGGGTAGCGTTTTCCTGCGGAGGATTTGGGGTGAGCTTGTTCTTGTTTTCGCTATCGCGAAATTTCCGGCTGTCGGTTGCGCTGCTTTTGCCGGTGGGTTTCTGCATGATGTTGCAGATGTCGTCATCCAACACTCTCATTCAGGCCATGGTCCCGGACGAGTTGCGCGGACGCGTAATGGCCCTTTACTCCATGATGTTCATGGGCATGGCGCCGTTTGGAGCGCTGTTCGGCGGTGCCTTGGCGGACCGCATCGGGGCGTCCGCGACTGTAGCCATCGGAGCGCTGGCGTGCATCGGCGGTGCGCTGTGGTTCGGATCGCATTTGCCTAAGATACGAGTTGAGGCGCGACGACTGATCGTAGCCCAAGCCATGGCCGGCGGAGAGCCGTCCGAGGAAATGACCGCCCCAGTAGTCGATAAGTAAGATGGACAACGCGAAACAACAACCGGTATTGCAGGTGTGATGAAAGCCTGCGTCCAGCAATGGGACTGACGAGGCCCCTGGAGCCTTCAGATTTAAATCCACGCCGCTAGCTTTACCTCCAAGGTAGGTGTACCATGCTGGGCTTGCCGTCCCATGGTGCGGTGATTGTACGCTCCAGCTACCCACCAAGATTTTGGACGACGGTTGGGCATTGAAGAAAATCCTGCGGAGACAGGGGTGCTCCGTGCTGGATTCCTCGCTAATAGACCGCAAATAAAACCCTCGTAACGAACCACCAGAAAGTACGGGCTTCCGTAAACGCTACTCCGGCTTCACAAATGCGCTGACTGGCGCAGAAGGGTACCGCTAAACGCGGTCTGGTAACCACATGCTTAGAACACGAATCTGTTCATTCACCGTAGCCGCTCACGTGCTGCTACTCACTATTGTGCTCATGGCCAATCTCTCAAGTGCGGCCACCACCGAGACAGTGATTCTCGTCGCTCTCGATGGAAGCAACGCTTCGGGTCAGGTGGTTGTGACCGTCGAAAATGGGCATACAACACTAGTCGCCACTGTCTCTGGCCTCGATCCGCTTGCAGTCCACAGTCTGTGGGAAAAGTTTGATGCCACAGCCGCGCCTTTTATCACCGATCCGGTGCTGGGTCTCGCCGTCGTAACCGACGATAATCTGGGAACGCTCGCGGCGGTGCTCCCCGTCACACCTGCTGTGGCTGACAATGCCGGATTCAAAGCCGGAACTGCGCTCGACCCGAACGGCTTTGTGACCAACGGCGATGGAAGGGCGACATTCACCGTCAGGCTGAACTACGACATCACCCAATCTGAGATTGCGCCGATCGTTCTCGCTCCGCTGACTCAGACGGTGCAGGTCGAGCCGGTCAGCGGCCCGGGCGAATGCAAGGCCTCGGCGGGAAGCTCGTTCCAATCTTTCATTGATAGTGCCTATGCTCGCAAGTTCAACACCGACGGCTCGACCCCGAGTTTTCAACTCCTTGACGGGGAACATCGGGCAAAGCTCATCCGCGGAACGGTGGCCAATCTGGTCGTCGTTGAGCACCTTGATGGCTTGACGCACGGACATGCTCCTGGCGTCATGACCGCGGTCAGCGGTTGCGGCGATCATCTCGGCAAGCTCATTGGTACGTTGTAAAAAGTCCATTCCATACAGAAGAAGAAGGCAGAAGGCGCGCGGGAGCGCGCCTCTACTTCTGCTGCTTCGGGCGCAGCTTAGCTGTGCCGGAACGTCCGCAGTTTTGAAAGGGCGCAGCTTTAGCTGTGCCGGAACGTCCGTCGATCAACTTTGTCATTCCGAGCCACGCCGCTCGAGCTTCGCGAGGAAGGCGTGAGCGAGGAATCTGCTCTTCCTCGAAGCTGTCAACAGAGCCAGCCCATCCGCGAAATTAGCGGCAATAAAATGTGTCTCCCTGAGCGGGGAGCAGTTCCAACGAACACTTACTGAAAAATCTCTCTGAGCGAAGTGTGCGCGAACGGCGCGGGCGTGAACGTAAGCACGAGCATCAACAATGCAAATGCGGCAAGCCAGCGGCGCCAGCCTTCGATGCCCGGCCAGTCGGAGACGACAGGATGACGCATGCCGGTGATCCGTAGCAGGATGGCCCAGACCAGCCACGTGGTCGAGAAGTAATACGACATCACAACCAGCGCGGCAATCGTGATCCGCGAAACGATGTGATGGGAGCGAGGAGCGATTGCGAATACGATGTGCCCACCGTCCAGTTGACCACCGGGCAATAGGTTCAATGCCGTAGCGAACATTCCCACCCAGGCGGCGATTGCCATGGGGTGGAGTAGCAGGTGATCGAAGGGACGCACCCCCGTTCCCAGAACCCCCGTTCCGTGAACCAATCCTGCCGACGCAAGAGCGCGGTAAACCGCGCCAAAAATCAGTGGATAGTCAAGCTCGTAAGCGCTCGCAGTAACTGCGGGGACAGCCTTCGAAAGCGAGAGCGCAACCACCAGCACCGGAACCGCGACTGCGAATCCGAGAATTGGTCCGGCAATTCCAATATCGAACAGCTCCGTACGCGAGCGAATGGGAGCGCGGATGCGAATGAACGCGCCCAAGGTCCCGATCAGCGTTGGAACTGGAATAAAGAAGGGCAGCGTCGCCGACACTCGATAATACCGGCAACACAAATAGTGACCCATTTCGTGCGCCAGCAGGATGAGCATCAGCGTAAAGGAGAATGGCACACCCAGAAGCAGATGCGAACCCTGCAGCGCCCAGCCCACAGAGAAGAAAGACCAGAAACTATCTCCCGTGGTGTAGAAAGCCGGCAGGTTGTGCAGGAAATTATCCTGCATGCGCGCCCCCACCACGAGTGTGGTAAAGACGGTTCCCAGCAGCAACAACGCATGCAGCCAATACCGAGGCCGGTACGGAAGCACCACATAGACCGGCCCAGGCGGCAGATACTCGATGGTTGATGCAGATGGAGAAATCGGTTCAGACATCTGTGGTTTGGATGCGAGGCGGGCCATGCCGGGCGCGGCTTTTCCTCGCGCCTCGAGAGCTGCCTAATCGATCGACTGCAACTCCTTGCCTGGCTTGAAGCGCACCGCTTTGCCCGGCGGAATCGAGACTTCAGCGCCGGTGCGTGGGTTGCGTCCGATGCCGGTTTTGCGCGGCCGCACATTGAACACGCCAAAACCGCGCAGCTCGATGCGATCGCCTTTGGCCAGCGACCGCTTCATCGATTCAAACACGGTTTCGACCGCTAACTCGGCTTTGGTTTTAGTGATGCCGGTCTTGTTGACGACCTCGTTGATGATGTCCAGCTTGATCACAGGCGCTCCCCCGCGACGGAGTCACTATAGCACACCAAGTGATTGATGCTAAGGGACATAAGGGAGATTGTCAACGGTGGCAAACACGTGCGGATCGTTGCCGAACCAGAGTAAGCACCGCAGATTACGGAGTTTTTCTGAACTGTTTGCTCAACGTCAGGCTTTGCTTTTGATAGGAAGATCCGATGCCGACTCCATAAATCTTGTCCGGTGGCCTAAGCAGCCGCATATAGGCGAGTCGCGCAACGATCTGACCATGTTCAATAAGAAAGGGCACTTCATGAGCGCGAACTTCTAATACAGCCCTTGTTCCTTTGATATCGCTGGTTCCGTACCCGAAGCCCGGGTCGAAGAACCCAGCGTAATGTATGCGAAATTCACCTATGGAGGGGTCGAATGGAACCATTTCCGCCGCATAATCGGGAGGTACTCGAATCTGTTCTTTCGAAGCAAGAATATAGAAGTCGCCAGGGTCAAGAATTAGCCCCTTATCGCTAACGTGATACTTGGAATCCCAGAACTCTTCCGGCGAATAATGATCTACTTTAGTGAGGTCGATAATCGGCGTGTTTCTCTTTGCCTTGTACGCAATGATTTCCGACGGACTGAGGCAATGTAAATTGACAGAAATCCTTAACCCTTTGTCAACCTGTGCCTTGACCGGGCTGTCCTCTCGTGAGTAGACTAGCGCCTCGCGGCCATCCAGTTCGGAGATTAGGCTGTCGGAGGCAAGCGGATTGCCGCGAAAGAATCGCAATTGGTTCAGACGTGCTCCAGCAGGCAATCGGATCGAAAACGTACGGGGCACAATTTCTGCATAGAGCTTCCCTCTGTATCCGGGTGGTACTCGCTCGAACTCAACCCCGTAGTCAGTGATCAGGCGAGTGAAAACATCAAGGCGCCCGGTTGTACTCTTGGGGTTCGCCTTCGCGGACATGTTTTCTGGAAGATGTAATTCCTCCAGAAGTGGGACAATGTAGACACACCCCTTTTCGAGAACGGTCGAGCTTGTCAGGTCAAGTCGGCTCATCCTCAGATCTCCGACTCTTTGCTCGACAGTGCAGTACTGGCCGGGCAAGAAACTCGCTTGTACCCGATGGGCAAGCTCCCCAACTCTGAGATCTAAACTTGCGGGCTGGACCTGTTCTTCCGCAATTGGAACGCGCCCGTGTATTCTCCCTGTGGAGATTAGGTCCCGAATGTCCTGCGAAGGAAGAACGCCTGACTTGGGATTCCCTACAAATTGTTCTAGATTGGGGAATAGAGAAGGATCAACCATCTGGGTCTCGGACGCCATTTGCTACGACTCCTTATTTTCAATTGCTACAGCGAGACGCGTTTGACGTTCCACTAAGTCGACTTGTGTCCCAAATACGACCAATATCCTGCGGGGATAGCAGTTTAGCAGAGGTTCAGTTGTGGAATCGCGAGTAAAACCCTTCCGTTATGTGGATTTCAACGCTGCACGGCCCGTGATGCCAGCTGCTCAGGCCGTGACCTAGCTCACCCTTTGGGCATGGCGTCAATCCAAATTCTCGAAAATCCCCGCCGCCCCCATGCCGCCACCGACGCACATCGTCACCAATCCATACCGCCCATTACGGCGTTTCAATTCTCGAATTACACTCGCCGTCAGCTTCGCCCCCGTGCAGCCCAGGGGATGTCCTAGCGCGATCGCTCCCCCGTTCTGGTTTACTTTCTGCGGATCAAGCCCAGCTTCTCTAATGACTGCGAGCGACTGCGCGGCGAAGGCTTCGTTTAACTCAATTACATCGATGTCAGACAGCTTCAATCCTGCCATCTTCAGCGCCTTGGGAATCGCGAACACCGGGCCGATGCCCATCTCTTCCGGTTTGTATCCAGCCGTGGCAAAAGCAACGTAGCGGGCCAGCGGCTTGATACCGAGCGTCTTCGCACGCTCCGCCGACATGACTACGGCCGCCGCCGCGCCATCGGACATCTGCGAGGAATTCCCCGCCGTGACCGTCCCTTTTGCGTGAAACGCCGGTTTAAGCGCCAGTAAGGCCTCGAGCGACGTGTCGGCGCGCGGACCCTCATCCACTTTAAAAGTAATTTCCAGCCGCTTGGGCTTCGATCCGTTCGGCGTGGTGAAGCTGACCGGAACGGACACGGTTTCGTCGTCGAACTTGCCGGCTTGAATAGCGGCGATGGCATTCCGATGGCTGCGAAGAGAGAATTCGTCCGCCTCCTCGCGGGTAATGCCATAACGCTGCGCCAGTCGTTCGGCGGTGAGTCCCATCGAGAGATAAGCGTCAGGATAATTTTCAACCAGCCACGGATTGGGAGAAATCTTGTTCCCGCCCATCGGGATCATGGACATCGATTCGGTGCCCCCAGCCACAATCACCTCAGTGCCGCCCGCCATAATGCGCTCCGCGGCCATGGCAATCGCTTGCAGGCCGGAAGAGCAAAACCGGTTGATCGTCATAGCTGAAATTTCGACGGGCAACCCGGCGCGCAGCGAGGCAATGCGGGCGACGTTCATCCCCTGCTCGGCCTCGGGCATAGCGCATCCGAGAATGACGTCTTCGATCTCCTTGGGATCGAGTTGTGGTACGCGCTCAAGTGCGCCTTTGATGGCAATTGCGCCCAGTTCATCGGGACGAGTTGCCCGCAAGGTGCCTTTGAAAGCGCGCCCCACCGGCGTACGGACCGAAGAAGCGATAACAACTTCACGCATGGGATTCTCCACGTCAGCAACTAGCAATCAACAATTCAACTTGTCATTCCGAGCGCAGCGAGGAATCTGTTTTTATTCGACATCCGCACACCAAGATTACTGATTATCACTTGGACGTAGCCAAGCCAAATATCTTGTCATCCTGAGCAAAGCGAAGAACCTGTTTTTATTCGATGCACCGGCAGAAAAGCGGATTCTTGGCCGGGCCATCGCACGCAAAGCGCAAGTCGTGAGTCGGCCATACCGCTTGGCATCTGCCACCGTAGAAGAGTTTGGCGATCCGGCAGGTCCTGCCGATTGCTAAGGGTGATTCAATTTTAGTGAGGTCCGTCGGGGAGCCTGCGACGTACTCCCAATTGAAGCAGCAGAGCATCCTCTACAGCCGTCATATCCTTATATGAGAGCATACCAAGTCTCGTCCGGAGTCGTCGCTTGGAAGCAGTCAGGACTTGATCGGCCATTGCCTTCCGCTGTTCCCCGTTTATAACCACCAACGCTTCGCCAGGATAAACCTTAGCAGTCTGGCTCGTCAGGGGAATGACAATGACGCGGTTCAAAACTGCATTTGCAGCGTTATTGCTGATGACTACGGCTGGCCGGGTCTTTTGGATTTCACCACCAACTGAGGGATCAAACACTACCCACCAGATTTCACCTCTGTGTGGAAACATCGCCGATTAGCCCTTCCGACCATTCTTCAGCTTCCCGCTCACGCTGCTCATCACTCGCCATTTCGGCGTACCGCTCTGTCAGCCCCCGCGGTTCAGCGAGGCTCAGTTCTTCCACCCTACGCAGAATCTCCTCTTGAAGCTCATCCGGAACGATGAACCAAGTAGCCTTCCCCCTCGATTGAGGATTGCCGACCCCTGGTCCATCTCCACCGTTCCAGCGAATGCCGATCTTTTCCTCATCTTCCCAATTCACTCGCGCTACTGCCCACTGGCCCGGCCCTCTGTCGTAAATCACCTCCACAGAGCGAATGCTAGCCCTTGGTGCCCAAACCGTTTCCGGCTCGATGTAGGCCATTGCTTCCTCCTGCGTTCAATTGTGCCTCACAATGCACGTCTCGTCAATACGTATTATAAGTACGTAAATTAATACGTATTCTGAGAGTGTACTCCGCCATGCAGTTGCTACTCAATTCCTCAACGTCTTCCCCGTCTTCAACGTGTACTGAATCCGTTCCCGCGTCTTCTTCTCGCCGCACAGCGATTTAAAGCCTTCGCGCTCAAGGTCGAGGATGTACTGCTCGCTCACCGGTGTGCCGGATGTCACATTCCCTCCACACAGCACTTCGGCAATTTTGTGCCCGAGTTTCACTTCGTATTCCGTGATGTATTCTCCCTGCCGCATCAGGTGGACGCCCAGCTTGAGCATAGCCAGAATGTTCTCGCCGGGAGCGGGGATGTCTTTGCGCGGTTGCGGCGGTTCATATCCCTCGTGCGCCAGTTCGAGCGCGCGTCCTTTGGCGTCGGCGAGCACGCGTTCGCGGTTCATGGTGATAGCGTCCGAATGGGAAAGAAATCCCAGTCCACGCGCCTCATGCGCCGAGGTCGCCACTTTTGCGGTGGCAATCGTCTCAAACGTCCTCTTCATCGCTTCAATTAATTCAACGGAGTCGCCCCGTCCATCGGGTCGGACGGCCGTCGCACCATCCACCGCGCGCAACAACATCTCTTTGCAGCCGCCTCCCCCAGGAAGCAGGCCTACTCCAACCTCTACCAGTCCGGTGTACAGTTCTGCGTGCGGTTGGCGGGCGGCGGCATGCAATGAAATTTCCGTTCCCCCGCCCAGCGTGAGTCCGAATGGCGCGGAGACCACCGGCTTCGGCGAGAACTTAATTGCCTGCGTCATGCCCTGGAATTGTCGAATCACCAGGTCTACCTCGTCCCACTCGCCTTCCTGTACGGCCATGAGCAGCAGCATCAGGTTTGCGCCGACGGAGAAATTCTGCGCGTCATTGGTGATCACGAAGGCGTCGAAATTGTCCCCCGGGACGCCGGTCTTCAGCGTCTGATTAATCAAGCTAATAATGTCGGATCCCAACGAATTCATCTTCGAATGAAATTCGATGCAGCCCACGCCATCGCCCAGATCGACCAGTGATGCCCCCGCATTTTTCTTCACCACTCCCTTCGATTTCTTCGCCACTTCAACCGACCAGACTCCGCTCGGAACCTGTACTGGCTTCCAACTCTCGCTGCCTAAGTCCCAGTACATGCGGCCGGACGCAGTATGTGGATCGTCGAGGTACCAGGACTTCCTTCCCGCAGCCAGTAACTTCTCGACATTGGCCGCGACCGGACGCCCTTCTTTCTTCATCCGCGCAACCGTGGTCTCGATCCCCGCGGCATCCCACAATTCGAACGGGCCCAACTCCCAATTGAAGCCCAGCTTCATTGCGCGATCGATTTCAACCACCGTGTCTGAAATTTCGGGAATACGATTTGCTGAATAAGTCCACACATCCGACAGCGCCGCCCACAGGAACTGTCCGGCCTTATCGCCCTTTTGTGGGCCGCTCCCATCCAAGCCGAGCAGCATGCGAAGGCGGGCGCCGGTTTGCTCGATGTTCTTCGCCATCTCGAGAGCAGGGAATTTCGGCTTCTGGCGGGGATGATATTCGAGAGTCTTCCAGTCCAGCGCCAGCCGCTCATCTTCTTTTCCTTCGCCCTGTTCGACTTTCTTGTAGAAGCCGCCTTTGCTCTTGTCCCCCAGCCACTTGCGCTGGAGCATCTGCTGATAAAAATCAGGCAGCCTGAGGTCGCTGCGTTCATCCAAAAACGAAGACGAACCCGCCCGCTCTGAACTCATATTCGCGACCACATGGCCCAAAATATCTAGACCCACCATGTCGATGGTGCGGAACGTAGCCGACTTCGGCCAGCCCACGGCCTGACCTGTCAGCGCGTCTACATCTTCAATGGAGAGGTCCATCTCCTGCATCATGCGCATCACGTTCAGCACGGAGATTGTCCCGATGCGATTCCCAATGAAATTCGGCGTGTCTTTCGCGTAGACGATGCCCTTGCCAAGATGTACATCGCCAAAGTAGGCCACCGCTTCAATCGCGGCAGGATCGGTTTCGGGTGTGGAGATGATCTCCAGTAGCCGCATATACCGCGGCGGGTTAAAAAAATGCGTGCCAAACCAGTGGCGGCGGAATTCGTCGGAAAATCCCTCCGCAATCTTGCCAACTGGAAGTCCACTGGTGTTCGTGGTAACGATCGTCCCCGGTTTGCGGATGGTCTCTACTTTCCTCAGCAGGCTGCGTTTGATTTCCAGATTTTCCACGACCGCCTCGATAATCCAATCCACGTCCGCCAGCTTCTTCAGGTCATCTTCAAAATTGCCGATTGTGACCTGCCGGGCCAACGAAGGCTCCATGAAGGCAGCGGGCTTGGATTTCTTCGCGGCTTCCAGCCCCGCAGCGGCGATCTTGTTACGAGCCGGACCGTCGGCGTCGGGAGGCACAATGTCGAGCAGATAACTGGGAATTCCGGCATTCGCGATCTGCGCGGCGATACGGGCGCCCATGGTTCCGGCACCCAGAACAGCGACTTTATGAATGCGTTTCATAAGAGATCCGTTTTCACCTACGAAAACAGGGAGTGATTCTCCCTTGGGGTGTTTCCTTCGTGTACCTTCGTCTCCTTTGTGGTTAGTTGCCTTTGCGATAAAAGCCCGTAATTAGAACAGCGCTTTACGGAACATTATCTACCGCCCAATCGTCCTTGGTAGCAGCCCTGATCACAATGATTTGCGAGAAACGGCGATGGATGGCCGCCTTTCTCCCCAAAGTAAATTCGAAGAGCGCGATCGGGAAACTGTAGCGGCCGACATGTAATCGCTTTCCACGGCTGATCTCAAATCCCTGCCGGGTGTTTGGCGCCGCTGAGAAAAATGCCTCCAGATGATCTTCCGACTCGTGGCTTCTCGCATTATCCGTCAACAGCATAAGACCAGCCTCGTGGTCCTGGCTGGCCCATGCATAGAGGAAATGGTTCGCCACGCCAAGCGCAGTGATGTAATCCGTGTCGGTGCGGGATTCCGGATGCGACTTACTTTTCGCCGCAACCGCGGCAGAATCAACTACCAGCAGCAAACACAACAGCGCGCCAATTCGCTTCAACGGAACTCCTGCAAACAGAAGTGATTGTTAGTTCATTATGCGGGAACGGGCTGGAAATCGCCCAGAGACAACTCAGGCGCGTACCGTATTGAATGTGGGGTGAGGATGGCCAACGGTACGCGCCTTATTAGTTGAATCAATGCTAGAAGCGAGAGTCCCGGGAAGTCAAGAAAAATGTTTTATTTTCAATGTCATGCGATCAGTTTCGCAAGCACAAAAGCGGCTGCCCCCGCAAGGCCGCCGATCACCATGGTTTGTGACATGCTTCTCAACGGCCGAGTGCCGGTGAAACGCCCTTTGATGTAGCCGAAGATGCCAAGCGCCGCCAAAGTCACGATTGCCGAAATGACCAGCCCTGCTCGCGCATTCCCGAGCGCCACATACGGCGACAAGGGAACCAATCCACCTACCACGTACGATCCCGCGATTGTGGCCGCGCTGGTAACGGCGCGAGTTGGGTCTGGCGGCTCGAGTCCGAGCTCATAACGCATCATGAAATCAACCCAGGCTTCTGGCCGGCGGGTGAGCGCCTCAACCATAGGTGCGCTTTGTTCCGCGGTGATGCCGTAATCCTGAAAAACGCGGCTGACTTCCGCCATTTCTTCCTCCGGAATTTCTTTGACTTCGCGCTGCTCGCGGGCGCGCTCCTGCTCGTAGTGTTCGGCGTCACCACGCGCGGCCAGATATCCTCCCAGCCCCATGGCAATGGATCCGGCGGCGATTTCCGCCAGCCCGCCGACCACAATCAGCCGCGTATCCTGCACCGCGCCGGAGAGTCCAGCTGCCAGCGCAAATGGAACCGTCAGTCCGTCGGACATGCCGATGACCACGTCGCGAACGAAATTTCCGGCAGTGAAATGTTTTTCGATATGGCGAATCCTGGGCATTGCGCTAGACCTCCGGGTGGGATTCTAAATATTCCTGGGCCTGGCGCACGGCTTCCCGTTCGCCACGATATGCCAGCTTGCGGACGGCCTCATCGAGCGGAACCCACAATGCGCGCTTCACTTCAATGCGCATCTCTGGCGCGATGTCATCGATCTGCCCAGACTCGTATCCCAGGAGATAGAAGCTGACGATCTTGAAAACGCGCTGCTTGTCTCCCCAGGACCGCACGTAAACATACTTGATATCTGTGAGCTTGGTGATAAGCCGGGCAGTGACGCCGGTCTCCTCGCGCACCTCGCGGTGAGCAGTCTGATCCGGTTTTTCGCCGGAGTCGACCAGGCCTTTTGGCAAAGCGAGTACCATTTTATGTGACCCTTTTTTGGCACTCGCACCTGAGCCGGAAGGCTCCTTCCGGGGCTCGATTACAGCGATCTCCCAGCCGCTCAATGCCTTTCGTACCACCACTCCACCCGCTGAGATTTCCCGGACCATGCGCCCCAAGTTATCAGGATCACGACAGTTAGTCACCGTCAGGGCTACGCCGGAACAGTAACGCCCAGGAAGTAACCTGTAGGTTAAGTCGGGAACATACATCGTCCACAGCGAGGCTGGCATCTCAGTTGCTAGCAGCTGTATTAGATCGGGCCGTGCTGGAGGTTGATGGCCCCCGTGAAAAGTCTTGGGAAAATCGTCCGTACCGTGCAGGCCATTGGCCGTGAGCTTTCCGGTCGCTCCACCACCAAACCACTCCCATCCATTCCCGGCATTGGCTTAGCTTTAGGCGGTGGCTTTGCCCGTGGGATTGCCCATATTGGCGTTCTCAAAGTCCTTGAAGAGGAAAACATCCCCATCAGTTTTGTGGCCGGCACCAGTGTCGGTGCCCTGGTAGGCGCCGCCTATTGCGGTGGAATCTCACCCGCGGAACTGGAACAGATTGGCGCAAGAGTAAGGTTCAAACATTTTGCCAGCTGGACGCTCTCCCGCTATGGATTTGCCAGCAATCAGCGCATGATCGGTTTTCTCAGCAGCATCCTGCGGGTAAAGAGTTTTGAGGAGCTCCGCATTCCTCTGGCAATTACCGCCACCGATTTCATGACCGGCGAAGGCGTGGTATTCAACTCCGGGCCGCTCATCGATCCGGTACGCGCCAGCTGCGCTTATCCGGGGATGTTCCTGCCGGTGAGAATCGCTGGCCGCCTGCTGGTTGACGGAATGCTCGCTCATACCGTGCCCACCACGCCCTTGCGGAAAATGGGTGCGCAACGCGTACTTGCGGTTCATCTAAGAGGAAACTGGGCAGCCGCCGAAGGCCCACGACACTTATTCGACGTCATCGGCCAATGCTTCTCGATCGCGCAGGAAATGAACTGCGACCTCTGGAAGCATGCAGCCGACCTGGTAATCGAGCCGGACTTAAAAGGTTTCAAATACGATGCCTTCGACCGCACACCCGAGCTGGTCAAGGTTGGCGAAGCCGTGACTCGCGCCGCACTGCCGGAGATCCGCAAGTGGCTGGAACCTGCGCCGCAGGAATCGAAACCTCGCAAGATCCCGCTTCGTCAACCCGCCGCCATGCCCGCAGACTAGATAGAAAACAAAAAGTGGTTCGGAGTGCCCCGTTCTTTCGCGCTTTTGCGAAAGGGTGGGCAAATCCGCACCAAAGGACGCACCTCTACTTATTCTTCTGCGTGATCCTTGGTGTCCTTTGTGGTTAGTGCTTTGCCGGTGGCGTCCAACTTTGTTGGGGACACCAAAGAGTTTCCTCTGTGATCCTTTGTGGTCGGACCTGGTCTCCTAGGATTTGGGAGGGCACGGCTTCAGCCGTGGCGCTTGGGCCGAAAGAAGTCCGGGCTTTAGCCCCTAAGGGCGACAACTCCATTGCTCAGCTTGAACAGCAGACGACTTGTCAACAGGTTAGAGGTTGCTGATCCTTCCTTCGTGATCACGAAAGCAGTTCCTTAGTGGTCCTTCCTACCGTGTGGTGCCCCGTTCTTTCGCGCTTTTTGCGAAAGGGCGGGCAAAGCCGCACGACAGAACGCGCCCCTTCTGGATTGCTTCCGCCGAGTTCACTCACGCTCTGCTTCTTCCTGCCGATATTGGATAAGGGTACGACCATGCGGCTGGATGAACGCCCAGAGACGTTCCGCGATGTGGTAGACGACTTTCCCATTGGTGTCTATATCGCCGATTGCGAGCGGCGAATTATTTTTTGGAATAAGGCCGCCGAGCGGATCACCGGCTACATGCGGCATGAGGTCGTCGGACGCCTCTGCCGCGACAAGATCCTCATGCACTGTGACCAAGTCGGGGAATTCCTTGGCGACAGTGAATGTCCGTTGACGCAATGCATTCGCAGCGGGAGCCCGCAAAAGGCTGAAGTCTACCTTCATCACAAGCTGGGACACCGCGTCCGTGTCGAAATACGTGTGGTTGCGGTACGCAACCCACATGGCAGCATTGTGGGCGCGGTGGAAGTCTTCGACGAGCGTAACGAGGCCACGGAGCAGCAGAGTCTTCAGGCCACCTTGGCGGCCTACGGCTGTCTTGACCCGGTCACAAATCTGCCGAACCACTCCTACACTAGGACGCACTTGGTAGAAGCCCTATTGGAGTTCATCGAACACCGGCTCCCGGTTGGCGTGATCGTGATCCAGGTCGAACGCCTGGCAGAGTTTGAATCTGCTTACAGCCGCGAGGCAATGGAGGAAATGCTGCAGGTATTGGCCCGCACCATCAAAGATGCGGTGGGGCCTTCTGGATTTCTCGGGCGATGGCAGGATCAACAATTCCTGGCCGTGCTGTCGGCCTCGAATGTCATTGCCAGCGAGCGGGTCGCGCGCCAGATCATCACCTTGGTGAGCCGCTCGGCCGTGCCCTGGTGGGGTGAACAGTTGTCAGTGGCGGTCTCGGTGGGCTGGGCAGTCGTGGAAATGGGCGACACCTTGGAATCGCTACTGCAGCGCGCACAACGCATGCGACTCGATGGCGCTCCTCCAGATCGGGCCAAGAAACGTCAGGCGAAGGAACCCAGCCCCGCCGAGACGCACAGTTTGGAGATTTAAGCCACCATGTTTGCCATCATCGGAATCGTGGTCACGTTTGGAGCCGTCATAGCCGGCTACCTGATGGAACACGGTAATATCCGGGTGCTGCTCCAGCCGGCCGAACTGGTCATCATCGCGGGAGCAGGGATAGGAACGGTGCTCATCGCCAACCCGCTGTACATTCTGAAGCAGATCGTGGGTGGGATCGTCGGAGTTTTCAAAGGCTCGAAATTCACCCGCCAGCAATATGTGGCAACCCTGAAAATGTTGTACGACTTTCTCAACAAGGCGCGCCGGGAAGGCATTATTTCCCTTGAAAGTGAGATAGAAGAGCCGGAAAAGAGCGCGATCCTTTCCAGGAACCAGTTGCTGATCAAAGATCATCATTTGCGCGATTTCTTCTGCGACACCATGCGTACCGCGATTACCGGAGCCGAACCCTTTGAATTGGACCAGGTGCTCGAAGCCGATCTCGAGGTGCATCATCATGGGTCGACCATGCCTATCACCGCACTGAGCACTATGGCGGATTCGCTGCCTGGGCTCGGTATCGTCGCCGCGGTGCTCGGAGTAGTGATCACCATGGGTGCGCTTGGCGGACCGCCGGAAGAAATCGGCCACAAGGTAGCGGCGGCGCTTGTGGGAACTTTCCTGGGCATTCTCTTGTGCTATGGCCTCGTCGGGCCGTTGGCCGCCAACATGGGCAAAATCGCCGAAGAGGAAGGCGCCTACATGAGAGTCCTGCGCGCGGTGATCATCTCTTTTCTCAAGGGCTCTGCTCCCATCATGGCCGTCGAGGCCGGACGCCGTTCCATTCCCGGGCATGTCCGGCCTGGTTTCACAGAAGTTGAGAAAGCCTGCCGCGAGACCGCTGCCAGCCCCGCCGCTGAATCTGCCCCGGCCGCCGAAGCTGCCGCCACGTCCTGAGAGGAGGAAGACGATCCGTGACTGGCAACCGTCCCATCATCATCGTTAAGAAGAAGGCCGGTCACGGAGGCCACCATGGTGGCGCGTGGAAAGTGGCTTATGCCGACTTCGTAACCGCAATGATGGCACTGTTCATCGTGCTCTGGCTGCTCAACAGCAGCAAGCAAGTCCAGGAGGCGGTCGGCGGCTACTTCAAAGATCCAACCGGCACCGCGAAAAAAGTCGGCACCAATCAGCACGGATCCGGCGAGAATTTTTCTCTCACCAAAGACGACATGCCCAAGCTCAAGGACGAACTCGAGAAGGCAGTTCGCCGCATGACCAACTTCGACAAGCTTAAAGATCAGATCGAAATGACCGTTACCTCCGAAGGTCTGCGCATCGAATTAATGGAATCCGAAAACGGAACCTTCTTTGCCAGCGGCAGTGCCCAGCCGACTGCCAGCGGGAGAGAGTTGCTCATCCGGCTGGCGGAGGAACTGGGCAAGCTGCCCAACAAGATATCGATTGAAGGGCATACCGATTCCAAGCCCTATGCGGGCAAGCGCGAATACAGCAACTGGGAGCTTTCTGCCGACCGGGCCAATGCCGCGCGACGCTTGATGGAAGAGAACGGGCTCACCCCAAACCAGGTCATCCAAATCCGAGGTTATGCCGACCAGAAGCTGCGCAAGCCCAACGATCCGCTCGACGCATCCAACCGCCGCATCACCGTAATCGTGCAGTACATCGTGAAGGACGAAGACGCGGATGCACCCGCCACGAAAGGGAACGAAATCAAGCCGGCGAAAGAATAATCAGCAGTCTCCGCGCAAAGATTCGCCGTCGTAACAGCCATGGCCGAGAGGAAAGTAACGCGCCCGTCCATAACTACTCCTATCATTTGATATGATTGTCATTCCGAGACGTTTGTAGCCGCGCATCGTGCGGTGATAACGATCGAGGAATCTGCTTTTCTTACCTGTGAACCAAGTTGAGTCGTAATGACAACGAGAACTGAGGGCGTTCCCCGTTCTTTCGCGCACTTTTGCGAAAGGGCGGGCAAAGCCCGCTAGACGACGCACCGGTACTTATTCTTCCTTCGTGCTCCTTCGTGTTCTTTGTGGTTAGTGCTTTGCTGGATAGCGTTCCAGCTTTGTTGGGCGGGGCACCAAAGAATTTCCTCCGTGATCCTCTATGCCCTCTGTGGTTAATGTCTTCTGCGTTCCCCCTTCTTTCGCGCGAAGCGGGCAGACAGCAGTCACGCCCAACTCTTAAGGGTCTGAAGAGATGTCATCCTGAGCGAAGCGAAGGACCTGCTGTTCTCTTTCGCCCGCGCCCCTACTCCACCACTCCCCGCTGCGCAATCCCGATGCTATCTCGCGTCGTGTTTTTCACCAGATACATCATTTCGTCCGCTTGGCGGATGATGTCGCGCGGTTCCTTGGCATCGTGCGGATACGTCGCCAATCCCAGCGAGGCCCGCACATTCAGATTCAATCCCTCGTCCTTGCAAAAGCAGCTGTTGCGCATGCTGTCGCGTAGCCGGCGCGCCACCACCAGGGCGGAATCCTTGCTGGTCTGCGGCAGCAGCACCACGAATTCGTCGCCGCCATAACGAAACGCGAAATCAATCAACCGCAGTTGCGCCTTAATAAGGTAGCCAATCTCGGCCAGCAGCTTGCTTCCGATCAAGTGCCCGTGAGTATCGTTGACCTGCTTGAAATGATCGAGATCGATAAACAGCACGGAAAACTCATAACCAAATCGAGCCGAGCGATAGACCTCGGTCTCCAGCGTCTTGTGGAGATGCCGCGCGTTATATAGGCCGGTGCAATCGTCGGTGATGGTGAGTTCCTGAATCTTTTCCACCGCGCGCGCGTTTTCGATGGCGATTGCCGCATAGTCACACAGGCTCTGCAGGAAAAATAATTCCTCGTCGCTGAAGTGGCGCATGTCCACATTCACCAACTGGATTACGCCCAACACACGGTGCTTGGAGCGCAACGGCAGGCAGATGATGGACCGTGTCTCCCACTTGGTCATCTCATCGATCCGCTGGGCAAAACGCGCGTCCTTGTACACATCCGGCACTACCAGCCGCTCGCCATGTTTGGCCACCCACCCGGCAATGCCTTCCCCGACCTTCAGTCTTACATTCTTCAACGTCTCGGATGCGCTCCCCACCGCGATGGCGAAATAGAGTTCGTTGAGCTGCTCGTCCACCATGAGTAGCGACCACGTGTCGGGACGGAAGTATTCCGCCATTTTCTCCATGATGGTTTGCAGGATGGAGTCGAGGTCCAGCGACGAGGTCAGTGCCTTGGCAACATCGTGGAAGATGGTGAGTTGGTCAGCGCCCGTGGCCTTGGTCATGTACGGCTTCCTCGACGATAGCGGCGGAATTGCTGAAAAAGTAGAGTGCGGAAATTATATTGGCCTTCTCGCACCACGGGCAATGAACGTTGGTAATGGGCATCGCCTAAGCCACTGGTTGAGGAGGACTTGGGAGGGCCGCGAGGGACTCCCTCCGCCCGGCTCCTCGTCGGGCATTGCCAATTACGATGAGGCGTTTGCCTTGGGGGCTTACCGGATGGGCCGCTTCCTCCGGTTGCGTGACCGTCCCTCGAACACTACAATCCCCAGCTATGCGGTTGGCAAAGGTCGCTATTCTCTTGGTATTTGGCGCGTGCCAGTGCTCTGCGGAAACCCACGAGCAGGCCGTTCTTCGTCATCTAATCGACGCGGCTCCTAACGGATTTGCCGGGCTGCGTGGCGAGAAACAGTCTGAAAAGCCTCGCTGGACCGCCGTCACAACTCCGGTCGGTGCGGAGAATTGTGTCGTGGATTGGAGCGAGAACAGCACGAATCATGTCGAACTGCGCTGCCTCATGCTCGAGGAGGCCGGTCAAGCTGAGGCTGAGCGCGAATTCCTGCGGATTCGTGACCTGGTCGCAAGCGTCGTTCCCTGGAAGGACGCGCGCCGAACTCCCCCGGCTCAAGACAGCTTCCGGATCTTCTTCGAGCCTCACCCTGAAGGGTCTGATGTACGACGCACAATTGTGGTCCGATATAACCCCGACGACGAGCCCGGAAAATACTACGTCCAGCTGCAGATCGGGTCGGCTATATCGCAAGTTACAGCCAGCGACACTGCGGAAAAAGCGAAAAGCAATATGGCCGGGTGGGTTGCGGAGGATGTCCAGCAGTATATTGCTGACGTAGCAAAAGGCTTCGAATCGTATAAGAAGGGTGACCCCGAGACCAGGCCCGACGGAACTCGATCGTGGGATTCCTCCCGGCAACCTCTGTTGGCCACACGCTGTGAAGTTCAACAGCGGGGCCAGACCAACTCTCTTCTATGCGTATTAACTCAGTCGGCCTACAAGGGTGAGCTTGAGGTTCAATATAGGGAGTTAGTCGCAGACGTCGCCGCAGCCCTTCCGGACGGCTGGGCGACAACCGTGAATCCCCCGTTTCCCGACGCGATCGCCAGCAAGGGCTTCGTTTCATCGCAGGGAGCGACGGGTCAGATTTGGATCGCTTTTGACTCCGACACGGAACAATACAGCCTGATCTATCGAATCGTTCCCAACAGCAACCAGGACAAGTAGCGCTTCGCTACTTGGGACGCGGCGCCTCCGTGGAAACTCCGACTTGATCTCTGCAAGCTGCCAGGGCCTGTTCGCCGTTGGCGATACCGCGTGACTCCTTGCATTCCCGCAAACGTTGCGCCAGTGCCTGGTACCGACCCTCCAGTTTGACGGGGGTATCTCCTGAATAAAACCAGAATTCCCCGTTCTTGTCGGGAAAAACGTGCCGGCCGTCCGGCAATACCACGGCCCTTTCATCCAGCTTTCCGATTCGCTTCACCGTCAGCGCGTCAGCCTGTTCGAGCAGGTAAATAACCAGCGTGGAAAACGTTCCAGCATGATTGGGTGATTTCTTGTATTCGGTCTTGATCTCGCTCGCAACTTCGGCAAAACCAGGTTGGTCGGGGACCTCGCTGGGAAACTTGGCATTGAGTACCTTAAGTATGTCGTGCTTTACGTCCTCCCCGTAAAAAACACTTCCTTTATGGGATTCCACTTGAGATTTCACTTCCTCCCGGAACTCATAGTCCGGCCACGCCAGCTTCACTAAGAGCGCAACGTATCTTCGCTGCTCGGCGGCAGACTTGGCTTCGAATTCGGCATACGTCTGCGGATGGAAATTTGCCATGGTGTCCATCACCTTGTCCATCGCCTTGTCGGACATAACAATGCCATTTTTTTTCAAGGTCACAAACAGCGCATCTTCCACATCGAGCCGCTCGGCTTTGGGATCTTTTTCAACATGCTGCAAGTCGAAAACCCGGGCCCGGGCCACGTTCCTCTCCAATTCCACCAGCCCGAGAGACATCGCGTCCCCCGGCTCGACGTCCGTAAAAAGACGCTCGATTTGCGCGGCAAAATCGGCTTTGCCGTCATCCCTCACCGCCTTTTGCGTTCTGTCTACCAGGACCGCGATGAACTCGGCCTGGTCATAGACATCCATCTTGTCGAACTGCGGGAATCCCGTCGCCGCGAGCGGCGCTGGGAGACAAAGGGCGACAACAATGACCATAACAATGACAAAGACGAAGACTGTGACCAAGCCCGCGACCCTTGCTGCAGGATCAAGGCCGAGACCAGTTGATCGGATCATGGAATCTCCTTCGTTGCTTATCAGGGACGTGCTTTCGGGTCCGCGACAAGACCCGGCTGAAGGGATGTTACGTCGCGGCTGCAAGCATATACCCGGAGTCAAGAAGGGAGTGGAGGCTAGGTAGTGTCCCATTAGTGTGTTGCTGGCTGCGGGAGTACAATGTCGGCCCGTGGCGAAACCGAGGCATGAATTACGGGCAGAAGCAATTCGAGATATTGGCATTCTGTTGGCTGTATTCGGGCCCCTAGATACGGTTATCATAAAGGCTAAACAGGGAGACTGGCAGGATTGGCTAGTGGCATTGTTGATTGCCGTATTGGGATTGCTCCTGATTATCGAAGGTATAGGAATGGAGTCTGACACATGATTGTTCTTCCATGGATCGCGTTCCTGGCCGGAATCATCTGGCTGATCCGTCAAGGGGATAAGGAAAAGGCGGAATACCTACGGCGTAGAAAGCAGGACAGCCAGAAAACAATAGCGGCTGCTAGATTGGCAGCTACACTCAGGACAGAAGAACGCCCCCAACCAGAATCACAACCGCTCACGAAGGCGCTTGGTTTGTCGGGAGAACCTAGCCAATCAGGGCAGCAATTCCCCACTTGGCCTAAAGTCGGTTCAGCCTAGACCGTCAGCAGTTCCCGTGGAACCCAGATGTGATCGCTGATCCCAGATTTCATTGCGGGCGTTACGCGAATTGATCGATGCCGCCTGCAGAAGCTGGAATACGCGAAGTGTAGAGTGCGCAGCAGGCCCCGCGCACACGAATAAAGAGGCCAGCAGGAACTTTGCTTCCCTACGAGCTTTCTGCTGGCCCTTTGCTTTCATTGTCATAGAGTGCACAAGAAAAATATTGTGAGGCACTACAATAATTTACTTGTATAATTATTTTCTGATATGATATGGTTGTTCAGGGATTACCTCGACCTTGGCGGGACGAACCTGATTAGGGCATGGCTGGACTCTTTACCGCTGCAGCCGATGCTGAAAATAGATGCCCGTATTCTCTATTTGCGTGGCGTGCGGCTTTGGCCAGAGCAATACATGAGTGCAATCAAAGGGTGGGATGACCTGTATGAGCTTCGGGTCGTCTTTGCAGGCAATCAATACCGGCCCATAGGGTGCTACGGGCCAGGACTCAGGGAGTTCACACTGTTGTTGGGGGTTATAGAGAAGAGGAAGTTGCCAAGCCATGTACTTCAAACCGCAAATGAACGGCGAAAAATCATTCTCCAAGACAGGAGCCGCACCGTTGAACACGTCTTCCGACGAAGCACGCCAGCTGCTGCAGAACCTTCTTGATAAGGACTATCGCCGGCAATTCGTAGCAGAGCGTATATACGCGCGTTTGCCGCTCAAGATTCGTTTCTTGCGAGGGGACAGGACTCAGCAGCAGATCGCGGAAAAGGCTGGCAAGGCACAAACTTGGATTTCCAAGTTGGAAGATCCAAATTACGGCAAGTTCACTCTTGCAACTCTTCTGGACGTTGCTGCTGCATTCGATGTCGGATTGGAAGTGGATTTCGTGCCGTTTTCGTACCTCTTAGACGAGATCACGAATGTTTCCCAGAGCACTTTCTCCGTTCCTAGCTTTGAACAAGAAGCTGCCAGCCTATTTGAGAATGTTCAACGTCGATCATTGCAGACAAGTCTCAGCGCCGTACCACTACCCTCGGGAGCCGGTAACGTGCCTTTTTCAACGCTGGACGTACTAAAGAAGCAGCCCCAAAGTGAAGTCGCCGAGATGCCCATTGCGCAGCAAGGAGCAGACAATTATGGAAATATCAGCCATTCTGTTGGCCAGATCAGTGGGATGGGTGGAAACTACAGACTTGAATCCGCACGGTGATGCGAGGGCATTCTATCCAACAGTTGTTTCCAAGCTGATTGAACGTTACAACTTTCAGAAGTTCCCTGAAAAATTAGAGGATTTTGACGAAACAAAAGGAGTAACGTTTGCTACCGGTGTGTACCGCGATATCGTGATCGAACAGCTAGTCATTTACAGATACGGGATTGTTGTTGACACTCGCGCATCAACAGAGGTGTCACAACGACTACTGGAAGATGCGCTGGAATGGGGAGCCAAAGAATTCGGCCTTGTGTACAAGCGTGGGGTCATTAAGCGGTGGCAATACCAAAGCCAGCTTGTATTTACCAGCAGCGTTAGGTTGGACGCGGCTCATATCGCCTTTCAGAGGCTCGCTAAGGGCCTGAATAACTTCTTTGCAGACGAAGTACCCAGAGTTCCCCCTTATGAAGTCGTAAGCATCAACTGGAACTTTGACCAGCTTGAACGGAAGCACCCTCTTGGATACTTCACTATCCAAAGACGTGAAAACGTCCCATTCGCTGACAACAAATATTTCTCGGATGCCCCGATTTCTACAGAGGCGCACATTGCGCTATTGCGCCAGTTTGAGCAAGACATCTATAGCAAATCGGATGCCTACATCAGTGCCAAACCGCCGGATGTTGGCAGGTAGCAACTCACTCCTAGGACACGGCCCGGAGCCACTATCGGGGAAATCACCGCTCGATGTGATCTCGCAGGCCTCCTGAACCTCCGGCGTGGGATCTGAGAACCGAGAACTGCCCTCTGTCTCGGCGAAAGGCATCTGCGGCATAGGGACTGAAGTTTATTGACGCGGATGAACCCTCAGAGTACGCTTTAGCGTCTAACCGTCCATGCAGACTCAACCAGACCCTCGTTTGGAGGCCTTGAGAAAGGCCCCATTGGATAGCTGGGTCGCGCTTTCCGAGGACGAAAGCCAAATCATAGCTGTGGGCTCAACCTACGACGAAGTCGTGAGGAATAGCGAAGCCGCTGGCGTATCCGACCCAGTCATTCTCAAAATGCCTAGCGTCTGGATGCCCTTATCCGTGTGATCCTGAAAGTTGATTACAAGCCACGACGCAACGTCCCCCGAGAACCGAGAACTGGGAACCGAGAGCTGAGAACTGAGAACTGAGAACTGTCACCTGAGAACTGCCCCCCAACCGTCACCTCGGTCCTGATACCTTTGGTAAGCCAAATTCATGCTCCTTTAACCGCCTCTTGCCATATAGTTACGTGTATACGTGGCCCGTTCTGGGCAGGAGAGCCGTCGAGTGGAATCATTCGGCGAAAAGTTAAAGCGCGAACGCGAGCAGCGCAAGATTTCGTTGGACGAAGTCTCCGTCGCCACCAAGATCGGAACCCGCTTTCTGCGCGCCCTCGAAGAGAATCGTTTCGACCAGCTTCCCGGCGGCATCTTCAATAAGGGATTTATTCGCGCTTACGCCCGTCATCTGGGAATGAACGAGGAGCAAGCCGTCGCTGACTACCTGGAAGCCACAGGCGAAAACAAGCCCAAAGAAGTTGCACCCAATACTACGAATGAAGAGCCGTTTCCCCTGCACGTGCCAGAGGAGAAGCCGCGCGGCGAAGCCGCCGCCCAGGTGCCCTGGGGATTCTTGGCAATTCTCCTGCTGGTGGTGGCGATCGGATTCGCTGCCTGGGGTTTCTATTCGCGCAACCCCAAGGCGGAACCCACTGTTGTGGCAGCGCCAACCACAACAACAACCAAAACGACTGTCCGTCCCCCCGTTCCTGATTCTGCAATGAAAATGACCGCGCCATCGCCGCCGAACTCCGACATCGCCGATAAATCCAAGGTGATCGCGGCCAGCCAGAGAAGTGTCTCGCCGGTTCCTCCCGCCGCGGGCACGCTCGACACGAGTCAAGCGCTGCCATCAGCTTCTGGTGCCTTCACTGTGCAGATCACCGCGCGAGAGGACTGCTGGATTACGGTCACTGCCGACGGACAACAGGTCCTGCAGGATACGTTGATCGCTCCCTTTCAGAAATCGGTCGAAGCGCGCAAAGAGATCGTCATCCGGGCCGGAAACATGGGCGCTCTGAATTTGTCTTTCAATGGGAAACCAGTCCCGGCGCAGGGAGACTATGGCGAAGTCAAGACCTTAACCTTTGATCACAATGGGCTGCAGCCGACAGCCGTGAGACCGCCCGGCTAAGCAGAAGATGCTTGGCCAAAAGATGATTGGCCAAAAAGGGATTTCAAGTCTCCCGTTTCAGCATCAAGCTCTTGTCCTTGAAACCTTGAAACCTTGGGACTTTGAGACTCTGAAACCCTGAAACTTTGACCTGTAACGATTCTCCCCATTCGCTGTGCAGCTGCCGCCACCCAACGCAGATGTTTCCCCCTAGGCTGAAGAGACTTGCGGCTGGGGGCAAAACAATTGCGCATGCTCCCCTTCTCTGGTACGGTTTTATAAGCCTGAATGTACTCATTTTGTGAAGGTTACTGAAACTGTTCTCATAAGAGGTACTTGGGAGGGCACGGCTTTTGAGCCGTGCCGCCCAGCCTAAGGAGAATCACTTGTCACACAGAAATCGTTATCTTTTCACTTCCGAGTCCGTAACCGAAGGCCATCCCGACAAGATTGCCGACCAGATTTCCGACTCCATCCTTGACGCCTGTCTCACCGACGATCCCATGAGCCGCGTAGCATGCGAGACCCTGACTGCCACCGGCCTGGTCGTAATCGCCGGAGAAATCACCACCAAAGCTTATGTCGATTTCCAAACGCTGGTGCGCGGCGTGATCTCCTCAATCGGCTACGACAATGCGCTCTATGGCTTTGATGCCAACACCTGCGCCGTGATCTCCAGCATTAACAAGCAGTCGGGCGACATCGCCCTCGGCGTGGACACCGGCGGCGCCGGCGACCAGGGAATGATGTTTGGGTATGCGTGTAACGAGACGCCGGAACTGATGCCAATGCCGATCTCGCTGGCGCACAAACTAACCATGCGCCTGTCACAGGTTCGCAAGCAGGGACGCCTTCCTTATCTGCGGCCGGACGGTAAATCGCAGGTGACCGTGGAGTACGACGCCAACCGCAAACCGATCCGCGTAGACGCAGTCGTAATCTCGACCCAGCATTCAGAGAGCATAACCAACGACGAACTCCGTTCCGATATCTTGAAGCACGTGATCCAGGCAACCGTGCCCGGCAAGCTTCTCGATGCCGACACCAAGTACCACATCAATCCCACTGGGCGGTTCGTGATCGGCGGTCCGATGGGCGACACCGGACTCACGGGCCGGAAGATTATTGTCGATACATATGGTGGCATGGGACGTCACGGTGGAGGCTGCTTCAGCGGGAAAGATCCGACCAAGGTAGACCGGTCAGCCGCCTACATAGGACGCCACATCGCGAAAAATATTGTGGCTGCCGGATTGGCCGATCGCTGCGAAGTTCAATTGGCCTACGCCATCGGCGTGGCCGAGCCTGTCAGTGTGCTGGTGGACACGTTTGGCACGGCGAAGGTGGATGCGAGCGTCATTCCCGACCTGGTGCGATCAAATTTCAAGCTGACGCCGAAGGGGATTATCGAGTCGCTCGATCTGCGCCGGCCAATTTATTGCAAGACCGCAGCCTACGGTCATTTCGGACGCAACGATCCTGACTTCACCTGGGAAGCGACCGACAAGGCCGCCAAACTGGCCAGCGAAGCGGGGTTGGGAGAGCCGGCGCTGCAGACGGCCAAACGATAGAGAAATCAGCAACTGGCAATCAGCAACTAGCAATTAGCAACTAGCAATTAGCATTTGGCCCATCCGGCTCGGTGGTGCTGATCTTTATCTTGTTTCGTACTTGATTTTGTTTTCGTACAACTAGATCGCTCACATGAAAGTGAGCGAGACTTCGGTGTTCTCAGCCCCCTCCCCGATTCGTGTATGCTGATCGTTTATAGAAGCATCATGTCATTATCAAATCTTAGCCGCGCCACAGGAGAAGTATGTCGACTACGCCGACGCAAGTAGCATGTGATATCAAGAATCTCGAACTGGCCGATCTGGGCAAGAAGCGCATTGACTGGGCCAACCAGTCGATGAAAGTTCTGCAAATCATCCGCAAGGAATTCATCAAGAATCAGCCGCTGCGCGGGGTGCGCGTCTCCGCTTGTTTGCACGTCACCGCCGAGACTGCGAATCTGGCCATCTGTTTGCGCGACGGCGGCGCCGATGTCGCGCTGTGCGCCTCGAATCCGCTTTCTACCCAGGACGATGTGGCCGCATCGTTGGTGCGCGATCATGGCATCCCCGTCTTCGCCATCAAGGGCGAGGACAATGACACATATTACAGCCACATCCTGGCGGCCATCGATCACAAGCCGCACATCACCATGGACGATGGCGCCGACCTGGTCTCGATCCTGCATACCAAGCGCACTGACGCGCTCGACGGCGTGATTGGCGGCACCGAAGAGACCACCACCGGCGTGATTCGCCTGCGGGCTATGGCCAAGGAAGGCGTGCTGCGCTATCCCATTGTCGCGGTCAACGACGCCGATACCAAGCACCTGTTCGACAATCGCTATGGCACCGGCCAGTCCACGATTGACGGCATTATTCGGGCCACTAATTTCCTGCTGGCGGGTTCGAAATTCGTGGTCGCTGGATACGGATGGTGCGGGCGCGGGCTGGCCAGCCGCGCGCGCGGCGCCGGCGCCGAAGTCATCATCACCGAAATCGATCCCACCAAAGCGTTGGAAGCGGTGATGGACGGATTCCGTGTGATGTCGATGACCGAAGCCGCGAAAATCGGCGACGTATTCTGCACCGTGACCGGCAACAAGAACGTGCTGGCGAAAGAACACTTCGAATTGATGAAAGATGGCGCGATCATCTCCAACTCGGGACACTTCAACGTCGAAATCGACATCCCCACGCTGGAAAAGATGTCTTCCTCCAAGCGCACCACGCGCAACTTTGTCGAGGAGTATTCGCTAAAAGACGGACGCAAAATCAACCTGCTGGGCGAGGGACGCCTGATCAACCTGGCTTCGGCCGAAGGGCATCCGGCGTCGGTCATGGACATGAGCTTTGCCGATCAGGCGCTGTCGGTGGAATTCATGGTGCAGAACGCCAAGACTTTGGAGAAGCGGGTCTACAAAGTTCCCGAAGAGCTCGACAAGCGGGTAGCGAAGTTAAAGCTGGAGTCGATGGGGATCAAGATCGACCGCCTGACGCCGGAGCAGGAAGAGTATCTGGCGGGGTGGAGCGAGGGAACGTAGAGGGCAGTTCTCAGTTCTCGGTTCTCAGTTGACGGAGCGGGGCGGCGCAAGTTGCCCCGTTTTTCTTTTTGAGCGGCTACGAGCATTTGACAAGGCCCCTATTATTCCCTTGACGGAATATTCCTTAGGAGGTATATTATTTCGTGGCATGGGATGTCGAATACAGCGATGAATTTGAGGCATGGTGGCACTCGCTTTCAGAAGACGAGCAGGTGGAGATTAGCGCCAAAGTCGAGCTTCTTGAAGAGCACGGCCCGACCCTGCCTCGGCCTCATGCCGATGTGATTACAACTTCCCGCCATTCCAACATGAAGGAGTTGCGTGGAAAAGTGGGACGAAGGCTGCTACGGGTTCTCTATGCCTTTGATCCCCAGCGCACGGCGCTGCTGCTGATTGGCGGCGACAAGACAGGCGACCCAAGGTGGTATGAGAAGTTTGTGCCGATTGCCGACGACTTGTTCGATCAGCATCTGGCGCATCTCGGAAGGGAAAGACGGAAGTAAGATCTCGATCGGAGATTCCGGTCCAATAGGACCGATACAGGAGAGGGCAATGCCTAAGAATTTCAGCACGCTGCGAAAACAAATGTCTCCCGGTGCGCGGCAGCGTTCTCGTGCCCTTGCGGCGAAGTACCGTGCCGAAATGGCTCTGGACGAGCTCCGCGAAGCGCGCGAGATGACCCAGGTGCATCTGGCAAAAATCCTGGGGGTAAACCAGGCCGCGGTATCCAAGCTCGAACGCCGCGCCGATATGTACGTGAGCACGCTGCACGATTTTGTAAAGGCTCTCGGCGGAGAGCTGAAAATCACGGCACGCTTCCCGGAAGGGACGGTAGAGATCGCACAATTTGAGGCTGTGAAGAAGGCCGCCGGACAAGATTAGTGAGACAGTGGTCAGTCGTCAGCGGGGCGGCGGAAGCTGCCCCGTTTGGTTTTGGGGGTTCCGGATTTCCCAGGTTAGCGCCAACATCGGGCGCGAACCTGGGGCACGCGGCCGTCTCGTTTTGCGTCAGATTAAACTGTTGCCACCAACTGGTACTTTGCGGCACAAGACTCGACGATCCTGCACTTGCCATGTCCAGGATTCGCTTCATAGCGGGTACGAAGCAACCCAAACTGCTCCAACAGGTCGACGTCACGGCTGACCGCTCGCGTATCGCGGTTCAACCCACTCGCCAGCGCCGATACCGGCGTCGCTCCCCGCCGCGCAACTCGCAAAACCCGAACCCGCTGGGGAGAGAGCACCCTCATCATGTCGTTGGCATCTTCGAAGGACACCGTCATCTCCGGCGCCAGTGCCTCGCCACGGTCCAACTTTCGAGCATGCTCGCGGGCACGGCTGAAGAAGCCTTTCACGCCGTCATTGCTGACGCGAACTTTAGTTCTTTTTCTCATCTTCCGATCTCCAGAGCTCGTGTAATTCTCGTTCAAGCCTTGTCACCAGCGCCTCGTAGCTACGGAACTCAATCTTCTCGACAGTTCCCCTGAAATGCCGGTGGTGGTACGCATGAGTGTTGTCAAAGCCCAGAACACGGCCGTTATCGGCGGCACAAATCCGAGGATTGATGTACGCCAGACTGTACTTCGCCACCGTATCGCCCTCGAACCAGACTTCTTCTTTGAGCACCGCACCTCGCCTTTTGCCGGAAAGATGTAGCGTCTCATCAATCCGCTTTTCCCGCTTGGCGCGTTTCTTTGCCTGCTTTCCAGTCAAAATGCCATCCGTGGACAGCTATGACATGTAATATCCTAGCTGACTACAGAAGGGATGTCAAGCATCCGTCCTGGTGCAAGGGTGGGTAGCGCATCTGCCGCCCAAACACAAAACGGGGCGGATTCCGCCGCCCCGCTCAAGGTCAAAATCCGCGGGCGAGGCGCCCGCGCCACACACATGCCCCTTTCGCAAAGAACGCGAAAAGGGTGGGCACCCTCGGGAGTGATTAGGCTGGAGAGCGCAGTGATCGGGTGACCGGACAACTTCGAGGCACAATTGTTAATCGAAATAGTCTGGTCCGAATTCGGACAGGAGGGCTGCTTGAAATTGCGAAATCTTCAAAGACTTGCTGTATCGGCGGTTATGACGACGGCTTTGGGTACGGCGATGCTGGTTAGCGTGCCTCAGGCGTATGCGGATGCGGACGACCATGCCGAGTGCCAGCGCAAGGTTGAGCGCGCGGAATCGAAACTGGATCAGGCGATCCGCAAACACGGCGAGCGCAGCCACCAGGCCGCCGAACAGCGACGAAAATTGAACGCGGAGCGGGAACGCTGCTGGAACAAGTACCACGGATGGTGGAATGGCCTGGAGAGGCGTTGGCATACCGATCGCGACTGGGACCGCGACCGTGACCATGATCGCGACGATCATCGCAACGATCATCACTAAAGACGGCTTTCTCGGCCGGGTGTAGTCAAAGCGGATGAAAACGATGGGGCCCCCAGCTCAGGTTCGGGGGCTTTTTTCATCGCTTAGGAGCGGCCGTTAGTCGTTGGCGGGGCGGCATGAGCTGCCCCTTTTTGGTTTGTCGCATTGTACAATTCTTAACGCCCCCAATCACACCGTCGGAAATAGACATGTCAGAAAGTTTTGTTGAAGGCTTTCTCGGGAAACTGAAGCGGATATACGATGAGAACATTAACCTCCACCAGTATTGGGAGTATGAAAGTGCTGCGTTGGAGGTGATCCTTCCTTACATAATAAATGCGCTGTCTTTTAACTATGAGTTGTTAGATCCGTTTGCTGTCGGAGGCGGGGGCATAGTTGCTAAGACGAAAGACAAGAATCTTAATGTAGTTCGCGCTCTCAAGATCTCGCGCCCGTCCCCCTCGAAGGAGGAATTATTAGCAACCATCCTGTTGCAAGAGACAGAAAAACTCCTCCGCTTGTCCCACCAGAATCTCATCAAAATTTATGCGAAAGGTGTTGCCGAACACGATGGGAAAAAACATCCGTATTATGTCATGGACTACATTGACGGAGTTCTGGATTCTAACGTTTATCTGAAGCAAGAAAACCGGACGGAGCACCAAATTTTGGGTGTGTTCCTAGGAATTTTGAACGGAGTGGAGTATCTCCATCAACAGGAAACAGTCCACATGGACCTGAAGCCGGGGAACGTTTTAGTGACACCGACCGGCCATGCGATTCTGTCCGATTTGGGTTTCGCCAAGGAACTGAAAACTCAGTCGGGCGAAACTCTGATAGGGGGCACTGAGGGCTTCATCCATCCTCAAGCACGAAAGTTTGTTCAGGAAGCGGTAAGTGACCCAAACCGACTCAGAGGTCACGCAAAGCGTTCTGACCTAAAGCCCACTTGGGACCTGTTTTCGCTTGGAAAAACATTCCTTAAGCTTCTGAATGTCCTCGAAGAGAACAACCCGAAGGCACTAACGCCGTATCGAAAGCGCTACCTCAAATTGTTGTCATGCAGATTACTGGACGGGGAGAATAGTGCTGAAGAACGCGCAATTGGCCTCTCGATTGAGACGTTCAAAGAGATAAAGTACGAAACCATTACTCAGGCTCGCATTGACTTAGAAAAGTTATTAGGTTCGTACAACCTAGAAGCCCGTATCCCGGAACTCAACATTCACCTGCAAGAAACAATTCAGGTCAGCACACTTGCTTCGACACCGTTTACAAAACGTATTAGCAGGCTGCTCAAGCATCCAGCGATCATGCGCTTGGGCAGCACTACGCAACTGGGACTTCTTAACCTTGTGTATCCTACCGCAACCCACACACGACTTGAGCATTCGCTAGGAAGCTTCTCGGTATTATGTCGATATGTAATCGCGCTTTATAATGACGCACTTAATCCGCTATTCAAGCAAATCATGGACGAAAGTGACCTCAGAGCGGCGCTCGTCTCTGCTCTTGTGCATGACGTTGGGCAGTATCCTCTCGCGCACGATCTCGAGGAGGCAGACAAGGAAGGTTTTTCTCACGTAAAACTTGGATTCTCAATATTGAAAGACGACCAGATTGGGCTGGCCAAGTTGATTCAAGAAGAATGGGATCTCCCCGTAGCTCGAGTAATCAGCATACTTGAAGCTGAGCCTAAAGTCACAGGCCTGAGCGGCACATTGAAAGATCGTATTTTGCATTCTCTGATTGACGGCCCAATCGATGCGGATAAGATCGACTACTTGATCCGTGACAGTATTCAACTCGGTCTCACCTATGGTAAGGCTGTCGACCTCGAGCGTTTGCTGCGAGTCCTAACCATTGTTTTCAAGAAGGGGCCGGCCCCCTTCGGACCGACATTTGCTGCGCTTGGAATTCATGAGAAAGGCAAGATTCCCGCTGAAGCTATTTCTTTTGCCCGCTATGCCATGTATGGGCAGGTGTACTGGCATCACACATATAGATCAATCAAGGCTTCAATACACCGCATTGTTTGGGAGGCACTCGCATCGCAAAAGGACGATCCATCCAGAACCTCGCTACGAAATGAATTCCGAGCGTTCGTCTCGCTTAGGGGGATGAGTGGCCAGCAGCGACTCTTTTCGGAAGATGCCTTTGCAACGTCGGCGGGAGCAGTGTCACAGATTGATCGAGGTGACCTTGCAGTCTTGGAGTGGATCGCCGAGCGAGGCCCATCCGCCGGACGCCAGCTGTTGAATCTGCTAAAAGTTCGTTGTCTTTATAAGCGAGTGGCGGTGTTTTCTCCGGGGCGAAAGGAAGATGCGGCAATCTGGCAACGTCTTCATGACTTTAGACGTGGTCAGCGCCCCACGTGGAAGTGGATGAGAGCACTACAAGAACGTTTTCAGCAAAGGGTTGTGGATTTGGTTGGTACCAATCCTAATCCCAGTCATCAAACTTCCGTCGTCTCGGCCGATGCAAAGAACAAATTTCTTTCAGAAGCTGGGGATAAAATATTGCTTTTGGTTGATGTACCTCCCGAGAAGGAAGGATCTGACACGGAATTGGAGTACCTCAGAGAGGAAGATCGACGTCGCTACAAGGTAGACGAGGTGGAAACGGGCAGCTTAGAAGAGTCTCAGGTCTGGACCCAACTTAAGAACAATGCACAACAGTCGATCGCCAAGGTGCGGATCTTCTGCCATCCGGAGCACCATGAATTCTTGCAAAATTATATCGACCATGAACAAATGAAGGGAGAACTCGTCAAGGCGATTGACGATACCATGTCAGAAGCCTAAATCTTGTCATAGCCGGATTCCCCGGGCTAACATACCTAACGCACTCTTGAGGGCACTCTCAGCTTATTGGGAAATCCTTGTCAAGCCCCCTCCGATCCCAATTTCCGGCTAACCTGCTCAGTTCAAACGGAACATAAACCTGTTGGAAGTGGCGGGTTTACCCGTGGCAGAGTGCTATTCTAGAAATAGAGGGTTAAAATTTCTGAAAGACAAGGCGCGGCCTTCAGGGCCGCCTTTTCATTTGGGGCCATTTACAAATTCATGAAATATAAACGGTTGAAATTCAAGCACTACAAGATGCGGGGAGAATGGGCGGAGCTGCGTTTCATGGTGGGCGCCGCGGAGCGTGGACTGCAGGTCAGCAAGCCTTGGGGAGATTCAGCAAGTTACGACGTCATCGTCGAACATGAGGGACAATGTGTCCGCGTGCAGGTGAAGTCCACTACGCATCAGCGGCATGGTGGGCACTCTTGCCAGGTTCGCGGCAGCCAACGGCGCCCTTACGTGGATACTTCGTTTGACTTTGTCGCAATCTTTCTGATCCCGGAGGATGTCTGGTACATCATTCCAACGGAGATCGTCGCCGGGCAAACCAGCCTCTTCTTCAGTCCGAAGCTGAAGAACGCCAAGTATAGTCGGTACAAGGAGGCTTGGCACTTGTTGCGCGCAACGCCGGCTCACAGCCGGACCGTCCCATCCATTCACGCTGTGGCGGCGGAGATTGCGGAGTGTGCCTGGTAGGAGGGCAGATTTTTGCAAAAGAGCAGATTCCTCCCTGCGGTCGGAATGACAAACAAGATGTCGGAATGAAGGACGAAACGTTGAAATGGACGAGGTGAAAACGTCCGGAAAGGCTTGTCATTCCGACCGCAGGGAGGAATCTGCTTCTCCATCCATCCATTACGAGTGGGTAACTCCCGGCTGCAACAGAGTCTTGTCATTCCGACCGCAGGAGGAATCTGCTTCTCCATCCAACCATTACGAGTCGGTAAATCCCGGCTGCAACTGAGTCTTGTCATTCCGACCGCAGGGAGGAATCTGCTTCTCCATCCATCCATTAAGAGCGGGTAAATCCCGGCTGCAACTGAGTCTTGTCATTCCGACCGCAGGGAGGAATCTGCTTCTCCATCCATCCATTACGAGTGGGTAAGTCCCGACTGCAACTGAGTCTTGTCATTCCGACCGGAGGGAGGAATCTGCTTCTCCATCCATCCATTACGAGTGGGTAAATCCCGGCTGCAACTGAGTCTTGTCATTCCGACCGCAGGGAGGAATCTGCTTCTCTCATGTCTGCCGGCTTTCCCCAGTCTTCTGCCAAGTCGTCCCAAGTCGGATTCGAGGCCTCGATTAACGCTACTTTCTTCTGTCGCCGCCATTTCTTGATTTCGGTCTCGCGGGCGATGGCGTTGTTTACATATCGGAAGGCCTGGTAGTACACCAGTCGCGTAATGTGATATCGCTTGGTGAAGCCATCATCCTCTCCCGACTTGTGTTGCAGCACTCGTCGCGTGAGAGATCCGGTCACGCCAATGTAGAGCACGCGTCCCTTGCTGGCCATGATGTACGCGTAATATTTCTTCTCGCGAGGCAAAGAGCAGATTCCTCCCTTCGGTCGGAATGACAAGGGTTGGAGGCGGAACGAGAACAGCTTCATTGAACTCGCCACACGCTACCGCGTCTGTGTCGGACGTCACGTTCTGGGAAATATAGGTGAGCAGGATATGCTTACCTTCCTTCTTGTCATTCCGACCGAAGGGAGGAATCTGCTTTTCGCCTTGTCATTCCGACCGAAGGGAGGAATCTGCTCTCTGACTTTCGGCTTCGGGCATTCTCACGGTGGGGTCTCCGTGCCTCTCTGCCTCCGTGGTAAATTTAGAACTTACCCATGAAAGACGTTGCCAACTGGGCTCTGAATGTCGCCACACTGCGGGGTGCGACTTACGCTGACGCTCGCATCGCCGATGATCGTAGCCGCGCTCTGGCTACCAAGAACGGGAAAATCGGATCAGCTTCGGATTCCGAGTCGCAGGGGATTGGGGTGCGCGTCATCGCGGATGGAGCCTGGGGGTTCGCCGCATCTGACGATATGAACCGCGAAGGGGTGGAAGCCGCTGCCGCCCGGGCGGTTGAGATTGCCCAGGCGTCTGCGAAGGTGAAGCAGCGTGACGTGCAGCTGGCGCCGGAAGAGCCGCACATTGCGGAATGGACTTCGCCGTGCCAGATCGATCCGTTCGCTACGTCGGTGGATCAGAATCTGGAGCTGCTGTTAAAGATCGACAGCGAGTTGCGCTCTGTAACAGGTGTTACGCTGGCGGAAACAAATATGAACTTCCGCCGCGAGGAGCAGTGGTTCGTTTCTTCGGAAGGGTCGGATATTCATCAGACGAAGTACACGGTTGGCGCGGGTTACGCGGCGCATGCGTTTGCGGGAAACGAGATTCAGAAGCGGTCGTATCCGAACTCGTACGGGGGACAGTGGCAAAACAAAGGCTATGAGCTGATTGAGGAGTTGAAGTTAGTAGAGAATGCGCGGCGCGTTGGCGAAGAGGCGGTCGCACTGCTAAAGGCGGATCAAGGGCCGCAAGGCGTGTATGACGTGATTCTCGATGGTTCGCAACTTGGGTTGCAGATTCACGAATCGGTGGGGCATCCGATTGAGCTTGATCGCGTGATGGGAATGGAAGCGAACTTCGCGGGGACGTCTTTTCTGAGTCTCGACAAGCTGCGGAAACTGCGTTATGGCAGCGACATCGTGAACATCGTGGCTGACGCGCGCCAGGAGCACGGACCCGGGCTGGGGACGTTCGCGTTCGACGAAGAAGGCGTCCCGGCGCAGTGCACTCCGATTATCACTAACGGCTTGTTCACCGGATATCTGACTTCCCGCGAAACAGCGCCGGTGATTGGCGCGCATCACTCGGGAGGAACCTTGCGCGCTGAAGGCTGGAACCGCCTGCCCATCATTCGCATGACAAACGTGAGCATCCTCCCTAGCGAGAAGCCGCTTACGCTTGAGCAGTTGATTGCCGACACTGACCGCGGCATCTACATGGAGACCAACCGCTCCTGGTCGATCGACGACAAGCGCTACAACTTCCAGTTCGGCACCGAGATTGGATGGGAGATCAAGAATGGCAAGCGCACCCGCATGCTGAAGAATCCCTCCTACTCCGGGATAACTGTTCCTTTCTGGAATTCGATGGATGCGATCTGCTCGCGCGACGAGTGGGTGTTGTGGGGTGTGCCGCATTGCGGTAAAGGCCAGCCACAGCAGGTGATGGGGACGGGGCACGGGGCGGCTCCGGCGAGATTTCGAAATGTTAAGGTGGGATCGGCGTACAAGGGAAATTGATTTCAGTACGGAGGAACATAAGGTCCCTCGACTTCGCGGCTTTACAAGGGAACGTTATTTTCACCACAGAGACACAGAGGCATAGAGAGGAAAGCAGGTCCTTCGCTTCGCTCAGGATGACAATAACTTGAGACGCTGCTAGTTGCCAATTGCTAATTGCTAATTACCCAATGCTGAATCAGGATCAGGCCGCCGATATATTCCAGAAGCTAAAGAAGTACTCGACCGCGGACGAGATTGAAGTCTTGTTCTCGGGAACGCGGTATGCGCTGACTCGGTTTGCCAACAATACAATCCATCAGAATGTTGCGGAGGAGAATGTCGTCGCTTCTGTGCGGACGGCTTTCGACGGACGCACAGCGAGGGCCACTACAAATAAGCTGGACGACGACAGCTTGCGCAGGGTGGTGCAGGCTTCCGAGAGTCTGGCGAGGGTACAGCATCATGATCCGGATTTATTGCCAGTGCCAGACGCGAGTGAAGCGCAAGGCACGATAAACATCGAAAAATCCAAGGCCGCGGGCGAGGGCCCCGCTCGGCTTCGCTCAGGGCAGGTCCGCGCCACACAGGCGGCCACACAGGCAGTTCCGTCCCGCTACTTTGAACAGACTGCCGCTGTTACCCCGGAGCAGCGGGCGGAGGGGGTGGCACGAATTGTTGGCATTGCGCAAAAGCATAGACTCACGACCGCGGGAATCTTCTCCAGTTCCGAGTTTGTGGAAGGCGTTTTCAACTCGCGCGGGCTGAGTGACTGGCACACGCAGACTTCCTCGGAGATATCAGTCACCATGCTGGCGGCTGATTCTTCGGGATGGCAGAAGGCAAACATGCCCGATGTCGCTGTGCTCGATCCGGCCAGGCTGGCGCAGATCGCCGCGGAAAAGGCCTTGACCTCGGCGAAGCCGCGCGAGATCCCACCCGGAAAATACACAGTCATCCTGGAAGCTCCCGCGGTGCTCGATATGGTTGGTTTCATGTTCTATGACTTCGGTGGACTGGCGATCCTGGATCAGAGGTCTTTTCTTACGAACAGAGTCGGCACCAAAATTTTCGGCGACAACATCGATATTTGGGACGATGTCAGTCATCCGCTGCAATCCGGGTCTCCGTTTGACGGTGAAGGCATGCGCCGGCAACGCGTGCAATTGGTGGAGCGCGGATCTGTAGAGCGGTTAGTCTACGCTCGGGCGACGGCTGAGAGGATGAAAAAGTCGGAGTACAAGGACAAGGTCGGGCCGATCGGCCCTACCGGGCACGGTTTTCCGATTCCCAATGAGATCGGCGAAGCGCCGATGAACATTGTTTTCGGGAGGCCGAAACAACCGAGGACACTGGAGCAGATGATTGCTTCGACCGAGCGCGGCATTCTGGTCACGCGTCTTTGGTACATCCGGGAAGTGGATCCTTACGAGAAGATTCTTACCGGCATGACGCGCGATGGAACATTCTATGTTGAAGACGGGAAGGTCCGGCATGGAGTGTTGAACTTCCGCTTCAACGAAAGTCTGATTCACATGCTATCGAATGTGGAAGAGATGGGGGAGCCGATCCGGGCCAGCGGCGAGGAATCGTTTGACATGGTTGCGCCGCCGATGAAGGTGAGGGAGTTTAATTTTACGGAGGTCACCAAGTTCTAGAAGCAGCAATCAGCAACTCGCAACCAGCAATTAGCAATTAGCAATTAGCAATGAGCAGCTAGCAGCTAGCAACTAGCAACTAGCGTTCATTTCGCTGATCGATCACTCTGCACTTTCTGCAGGAGCGACATCAGCATCCGTTGTACTTCCAGCAACAAACCGAAAATCGCTTGATGATCTGCATCGCTCAAATACTTAAGATCTCGAGCCAGCAGGAGTTGGTAATCAAGCTCGCTTGCCGATCCCATAGCGATCTGAAGGAAGCGGTGAAATTCGGCATTTCCGTGTCTACCACAGCCTTCGGCAATATTGCTGGGGATTGACGCACTGCAGCGGCGCATTTGGCTAGCAAGGCCGTAGATTTCCTGCCGGGGAAAAGTTGCCGTCGCTCTGTATATTTGCAGGGTCAATCGATGAGCTCTGTCCCATACCGTCAAGCGCCTGAAGTCCTTCATGTTGTTTTTCGCCTCCCCAGGTGATCGCTCTTGGTTGCCAGTGCTAATTGCTAGTTGCTCATTGCTAATTGCGAAGAGCTAGCCTGTCGGTGATGATTGCCACGGCGTCAAAAATTCCCCGTAATTCCATGACTCCCAAGCAGTTAACACATAGAAGTTCCATGACTTCGGTAACTTTTCTCTCCTGATTCCGGGGTGTAAGCTGCGCCTGATGTTCAATAACGGTTCATCCTCGGACATGGAGCAGACTCGTACGCCGTCCGAAGCTCGGAAAGACGTTGCCGCTTCGTCTGGGCAGGTCCCGGCGACGCCGGAGACGCCTGCGCTCCGGGAACATTATTCCGACATGCAGAGTGCGGTGCGATTTCCAATCAAACTGCCGGTTTCGGTGCGTTCGAACTCAGGAGAGAGCCGCGCGGAAACCGAGAATATCTCGGCCAACGGCGTGTTGTTTCAAATGGAGTCCGATATGCCCGTGGGATCGATGGTGGATTTCACAATTTCTCTGCCCGCGGATGTGGTCGGTTCCGAGGTGGATGTCCAACTCGATTGCCGTGGCCGCGTGGTGCGCAGTTTTGAAGACAGTGGCCGGCGGGGAGTAGGCGTGGTGATCGACGAATACAGGTTTGAGCGCCGCTAAGGAGCGGCAGGATCAAATGGCAAGTATTCCGGCAATGGCGGGAGAAAACGTTGGGCAGCCGCAAGACGGCGAGGCCGAAGGCCATTTTGTCCGCGTGATCCTGGCTGACACGCAGGCGATCTTCCGCGCCGGACTGCGCAAGATCTTTGCGCTGGAAGACGACATCCGAGTGGTGGGACAGGCGGAAACGCTGCCCCAGACACTTTCCGCGGCCAAGAAATTCTCGGCTGACATTCTGGTGTTCGAATCTGCCCTGACGCCGACGCCGGTAGATACGGTTGCCGAGCTGCTGCGACAGACGCCAGGTCTCAAGATCGTTGTGATCACTCCCGAGGCCGACGAGGGGCTTACGCTTGACCTGTTCCGTTGCGGGGCACACGGCATCGTCTCGCGCGACGTGGAGCCGGAGATGCTGGTGGATTGTCTGCGCAAAGTTGCGCAAGGCGAACCCTGGCTCGACCACAAAGGCATCCAGTGGGTGCTGAAGGCGTATCGTACACAGCGCGGACGTGGGGGTTCCGGACGTCCCAAGGTGCAACTCACCCCGAAAGAATCACTGATTGTGTCGTGCGTAACTCAAGGGATGAAGAACAAGGAAATTGCGGTTCGGGTCGGCACCACTGAGCAGGTGGTAAAAAATTATTTACGCAAAGTATATGACAAGCTGGGCGTGGCTGACCGGCTGGAACTGGCCCTCTTCTGCCTGAATAACCGCGTGTTCGACGCCGCCCAGACCGCCCCTGCGAGCAAGCCGGCGACCTCCGGAAATGGAGCGGCTCCTGCTGCTGCCGAGTCCGCAGCAGCAGCTGCCGCCGGTTCCGGGAATTCCAACTCCAACTCCAATTAATCTCTGATATCTGAGCAGACCAGCGCAGGAATGCGGTATTCTTTCGTGCTGTGAGAACCCAGCAATTAGCAATTGGCAATTAGCAACTAGCAACTAGCAACTAGCAACTAGCAATTAGCAACTGGCCACTAGCAGTCAGCACTCAGCATTCAGGCAAGCGGGATTTGTGCCCTGAGCAGGCTGTAGTCGGTTGAATGCCAGATCCTGAAGGCTGAAGGCTGATTGCTAGTTGCTAATTGCTAGTTGCTGAATGTTGATTGTCGATGGCTGATTGGTAGATGCTGAATGCTGATTTGTCGACCGCCGAGGACCAGATGCTGAAGGCTGATTGCTAGTCGCTAATTGCTAGTTGCTGAATGTTGATTGTCGATGGCTGATTGGTAGATGCTGAATGCTGGTTCCCGACGGCAAAATTGTTTGTGAGAGGCGGACTCATGAAAGGCGATCCGAAAATCATCGCGGTGCTCAACCAGGTATTGAAAGCGGAATTGACTGCCATCAACCAATATTTCCTGCACGCCGAAATGTGCGAGAACTGGGGATATGAGCGACTGGCCAAGCACACGCGGAAAGAATCGATTGAAGAGATGCAGCATGCCGAAAAGCTGATGGAGCACATTCTGTATCTCGATGGCACTCCGAACATGAGCGATTATTTCAAGATCAATATTGGAGCGAACGTGAAGGCCCAGTTTCAAAACGACCTGAATGTCGAGTATGACGCGGTGAAGCGGCTGAATGCCGGCATCGAGACCTGTGTGAAGGCGGGAGACAACGGATCACGCGACCTGCTGGAAACGATTCTGGTGGACGAAGAAGAGCACATCGACTGGCTGGAAGCGCAACTGCACGCTATCGGCGAGATGGGGATCGAGGCGTATCTGGCGCAGCAGTTGTATGGGGAATAGAGCAGTTCTCAGTTCCCGGTTCTCAGTTCTCAGTCACATCGCGCGTTCCGCTGAAATGAGGCGTGTGCGCGATTCGAGTAAGAGCCCACCGCTGGCTTCAAGGTCTTGATTACCGCTGCGGCGCAACCTTGCAGTTTCAGCGCTTCCGCCCATAGAATCGGATGGTAACGCTGCTGCACACGATCCATTCTGCAACAGCTTCCCCGCAACTGCTCCTGGAGCGGACCCGAATCGGAGAGATGGCCGAGTGGCTGAAGGCGCACGCTTGGAAAGCGTGTTTACTCGAAAGGGTAACGTGGGTTCGAATCCCACTCTCTCCGCCATAGTTCCGTTCTCCTTGCACGGATCGCAGCGGCTGGTCTCTGATCTTGAGATGGAGGGACAAATCCAAGGGCGACAGGTGCGTGGAATCCCACCTTTCGGAAAACCGCGAAAGGTGGGGCACCCGGCAAACAAACTTTGGGGCTATTCACACAGGGTTGAGTTACCCTTGTGGCCACATATGCGCTTTCCACTCCGACTATTCTTGACCGTCGCCAGCATCGTGGCAGTGGCACTAGTCGGAGCTTATGTGATTCGGCGAGGCGACAATGCTGCACTCTGGCTTCCGCTTGGCCTGTCGATCGCCTCGTTGGCGGTAGCCATACTGTCAGCATTCAAGAACGAACTATTCGAATTCGCGCCATCCGTATTAGGGTCCGAGGTCATTATTCTCGCCCAAGCGCAAACAACACTCACAAATAAGCTAATGGTGATACTTCCTCTTTCGTTCGTCAACACCGGCTATGGGGAGGGTGTCGTAGAGTGGGTAGTCGTGAAAGTGGTTCGCATCGCCGACAGCCATTTCTCTGTCCTTCACCCGGCCCAGGAAGTTGATTTGCTGAAATTCTGGCAGGTTAAGCGTTACCTCCATGCGGACAACCTCATCGGAACGTTCGCGAGTTTTCCAATCGAATCAAAGAAGGTCGTCGCGAAGTCGATTGTGTTTGTGACTCCAGGCGGCAAAACCTTCGACCTTGTCGAAGGTGAGTATCGGTTTGACATTTACGTGAAGGCCAGCAATGGGAGGAAAGCCAAAATCCTCCACAGTTTCGAAAACACCTTTTCAGATCAGGATCTCTCGGATTACGTATCCGGAAAGTCAGTGGTCCTAAGCGACTTAAGAGGGGCATCCGGCTTTGACTTAAACTAGCCGTAGCCGACGAACAGCGCTCGGACTTGAAATTTCTACAATGCGATCATGTCGGCGCCATCATGCTCCCTGTGTTAAGAAGTGTAAAAGTTCGATAGTCGTCCCGTAATCCCCGCCATAGTTCCGTTCTCCTTGCACGGATCGCAGCGGCTGGTCTCTGATCTTGAGATGGAGGGACAAATCCCAAGCGCGACAGGTGAGTGGAATCCCACCTTTCGAAAACCGCGAAAGGTGGGGCACCCGGCAAAGGGCGACCCGGGGACGCGGCTGGTCTCTGATCTTCAGATGGAGGGACAAATCCCAAGCGCGACAGGTGAGTGGAATCCCACCTTTCGAAAACCGCGAAAGGTGGGGCACCCGGCTCTCCCACGTTCTTCCCATTTGCACTACAAACAAAAAGGCCCAGGCTACGGATCGCCTGGGCTTTTTGAATTGTAATCGCCGGGCTTTGAATCCTTCAGGCCGCGTGCGCTTGATGTGCGGAATTCGTCGCCGCGGTGATCTTGTTAATGCCTTCCGTCCTCAGCCTGGCGCTGACCTTCTCGTCCTTATGGGTTGCCGAGGCACGAATCATGACAACTCCCTCCAGCACCTCTGCCGTGAACGATTGTACCCAAGGGTCGGGTGATGGCCCCGTGTTCAAGTTTAAGGCAATTAATTCACCCCAAAAGCGGTCGCGAGCCGGATATACGTATTTCCACCACCATTTGGGCTCACCTTCAACCCAATCACCTGGTTCCATAAATACCTCCTACATCTGACTACGGAATCACATGCCAGCCGAATTGATCGGCAGTCGCTGGAATTGATACTCCACGATCTGGAAATCCGTCACTGCCGATTGGTCCAGTCGGGCGAAGCCGTTTCCAGAATGTCCGCGATTATGCGCCGCGACCAATGAGTGGTCAACCCCTAATCATTTATGGGAAGCGATGACTTCCGAAGGCACGATCTGCTACTGGGTATTCAGCAGAACTGCGAGTTTGGGACTCTGGGTGAAGATGCCAAATGCCACGTCCGGAGCGCCGTCCTGGTCGAAGTCCGCTGCGGCGACGCCCATCCCGCCTTTCGGTCCGTCATCCAAGTAACGCTCGAGTCGACTTCACGCCAGGTGTGGGTCTGGGCGGTGAGCGCACCAGCGGAAGAATGTAGCGGAGCTTCCGAACAGGTCTCGGGTGTGAGGATTGGTGAGCGCCCAGCGGAAACCGCGGCGGGCATACTCCACATCGCGCTCGGTGATGTAGTCGCCTTCCTTGATCCATCCGGCGCGGGTCATAGCATCGCGGCGAATCACAACTGGGAAAGGATAATGGTTGGCAAGATCGAAGATGCGCTTTGAGGTTTCAAGGGCGGAGAGCTTGTCGGCCTCGAATGCTTCGATCAGCTCCGTAGCGGCGGCGAAGAAGGCGGCATAGTCGGGATCTTCGAAATTGGAGAATGCGGGATTCTGGGTTCCGCCGGAGATGTATTGTTCGTCGTGAGAGCTGGTGTAGTCCGCCAACGCATTCATCGCGCGGAATTCGGTGATCAGCGTGCCTAAGCCCCACACTCGCAGCCAGGCATTCCAGAGATCGAAATCAGCCCACGAGATGAACGCGCCATTCACCAGGCGGTCGTTGTAGTCGAGCACACGCTGTTGGAGAGGCTCGAGGTGGGCGAAGCGAGCTTGGTCGAAGTTGTCTTCGGCCAATGCGTCGAGAAGGGGGTCAAGCAGGGCATGGATGACTTCAAGGGTATTGATCATGCCACGCGAAAACAGGGGATCGACTGCGCCGGCGGCATGCGACATCATGCACCATCTGTAGCCGACTGTTTGCTTCGATGAATATTGCAGGCGCTCGGTAGAGATCCATGGCCTAACCGCTTTGGCGTTGGAGAACTGTTCCGCGACGCTGGGAAATTGTCGAAGAAACTGCTCGAATTCCTGTTCTGGAGGTTCGCTGCCTTTGGGATAGCGCCGGGGATCGATGGTCAGGCCGATACTGATCAGCGGATTGGTGGAGCGCTCGTGGTTGTTGAAGGGAATTACCCAGAACCAGCCACGCTCGAAGCAGTGATGCAACGTGCTTTGGTGCCAGGACAGCGAGAGCGGGTTGTGCTCCTCGTCGAAGGGTGGCACGTCGACCATGTGCGTGAACAGAGATCGCGAGTGATGCTTGAGGCGAGTCGGTTTCTCGCGCAGATCATAACGGTCGGCAACTACGCTGCGGTATCCCGTACCGTCGATAAGATAGCGGGCATGGATTTCTTCGCCGTTGGAAAGTTTCATGCGAACGCCCTGCTGGTCAATTTCCAATGAAGTGACTTTCGTCCTTTGCCTGGGCACCGCTCCGTAATGAACTGCGAGATGGTAAAGGTAGGCGTCGACATCCTGGCGGAACCAATGGTTTTCGTCCTTGGCACTGGTTCCGAACTGGAGGCCTTCGCGGCGGTCGTAGATTGTGCCGGGCCGGTGGTAGGCGAATCCGAAGGTACGCTTCACGCCGCAGGTCGTGCATACATGATCGGCGAGGCGGTCCGGGTAGATGGTGTGCTCAAGTTCAGGCATGCCGTACTTCTCGGAAAGCAGAGACATCAGCAGCGAGGTGTGGGGGATGGTGGATTCGCCCACTGCGAAGCGCGGGTGTACTTCGCCGTCAAGCAAGAGCACGCTGACGCCCTGTTTCGCCAGGATGGCCGCCATGATGGAGCCAGACATACCGCTGCCCAGGATGGCGACATCGAAGCTGTGCGTGGATTCCTGGAGGATCATGGTGTCTTCTTTGTTGCTCGTCTCACCGCGGTTATGCCGCGCGTCAATGCTGGATCAGTGCTGCTCCCCAGGAGAACCCGGCGCCGTTGGTCGTCAGCATGACCAAGTCTCCGTCTTTCACGTGGCCTTCATCGATGGCGTCGACGTAATCGAGCACCATGTCGGTCTCCTGCAAATGGCCGTGACGCTGCAAGCCGTCGGTGAAAACTTTATCCGGAGCAACCATGAAGGCCTGACAAAAAGCTTTCTGGTCCCAAGTAGAGAAGGTTGGATAAATGTAATAGGCCACCTCTTGCTGTTTGCGTCCCGCGCGGCTCAGGGCCTCGCGCATGACTTTGCGAAACATAAAGAGGTTCATGGGGATGACTTCCTGGTTGAATTTGGGGATGTCGGCCGTCATATGCAGCCATTTCCGGTCTTTGTCCGCTGGATCGCGACGATGAAATCCGGGAATGTACCAGACATCATGTAACTTGCCCAGCGTTGCGACTTCGACCGATAGAATCTGCCGCCGCTCGAAACCTTTCTTGAGAATGACGGCGCTGCCGCCATCACAGATAACCGTGATCGGGTAATAAGTGTGATTGAATTCCGGAACTTTATCTCCGGCGAACAGCAGCGCGGTGCGATAGCGCTCGTGAGCAGCCATCAGCGAACAAGCCACTTTGAGGGTGGTGTGATAGCTGGCGCATCCGCCGGTGTTGACCGCGCTGGCGAAAGCGCGGGTCGCGCCAATCTCTTTCTGGACGATCCCTGCAGCCGACCAGGTCGGCGCAATGTATTCCTCGGGAATGCTGGTGAAGTCGAGGATTAAATCAATCTCGGCGGGATCGGTTCCGGTTTTCTCGAGCACGCGCCTCGACGCGTTTAAAGCCAGGCTGGTTGCGGTTTCTTCGCCCGCCATGTGAACAGCTTCGATCCCGATATCGCGCTGAAAATCGACGTTCGCAGCCAGCGGTTCGGCGGGAATCTGTTCGTCGCGAAAGACGTCGGTCACCGCCTTTCTTTTTGGCGGCAGGTAGTAGCTGGCTCCGACAATGCCAATCCCGGTATTCATAACATCACGTATTCATACCATCACAACTGCAGCAGTGATACTCCGGCCAGAAACCCCATGCCGTGCGAAGCCGCAAGGAAGTATTGGCCCTTAGCGACCGTGCCACTTTCGATCATCGAAAGAAAATTGATCACGAAATCCGTGCCCTGCAGATGCCCGTGGTGCTTGCGATTCTCACTGTAGATTTGGCTGGAGGTGAATCCAAGGGCATCGGCAAATTGTTGCTGGTCTTCGCAGGAGAGATTGGTGTACAGGGCAAAGGCGATGTCGACGCGTTTTACTCCAGTTCTCTTGAGCAGAGTGCCGAGCATGGCGTTCAGGTTTTCGATTTTTGGCGCGCAGTGGTAGCGCCTCTTGTCCAACTCCATGCGATAGAGGGCCGGGTCGTCCGGATGCGCCAGAGCTCCGCCGGGAATGTAGTAGATGTCATGATTGTTTCCGTCGGAGTGGAGTTCGGTGTCGATCACCTGGCTGCCGGTCGCGCCTTTTTTCAATACCACTGCGCCGGCTGAATCGCCGAGCACGCTGACCGGATCGTCGGGATTCAAAATCCGGTTGCCGGGAATGGTGACGTCTGCCGCGACCAGCAGCGCGCTCTTGAGGTTCTCGTTCGCCTGTAACATGGCTGCCGCCGAACTGAGCGCGACCAGGAAATTTGTCGCTCCTCCACCACTGAAACCCACGGTGAAAGCCTTCTTGGCGCCGAGTTCGTGCTGCAGTTTGTTGGACATGTTCCACGCGGGCACCAGGAATTCCTGGGGAAGAATGGAGTAGTCGACGATGACATCGAGTTGCGCCACGTCCAACTCTGCCCGCCGGAGAGCTTCCTGGCAGGCGGACAGTGCCATCGCGGACGCCGATTCGCGGTTACAGATCGGAACTTCTTCTATGCCGAGGCGAGCCGCAATGGCGGGATTGAAAGTTGCGGATTCTTCCTGAAACAGAGATCGGGTATCACGTTTCTGGGCAGGAAGCGTGACGGCGGCAGCGGCGATTCCGACCTGTATCTCCATATGGAGTCTAAATTGCAGAACGCATTCGAGGGGAAACGGATGCACACCTACCAAGCGGCGCGAGTATTTCCTCGAAGTAACCCGCTTGTCAAGATGCATGTTTTTTCACTTCGGCCCGCTCACCTCCGTTGTGCTGTTGCAGGACAGCAAACATTCGTTCGGCGATGGTACGGTTTCCCTGCATGACGATGTGGCACCAATCCAGAAAAATCGGCTCCCGCGTGTCGTCGAACGCGCTTGCCAGATTGTAAAAATGCGGGCGCTGTTGGACTTGCATCAAGCCATAGATTAGCGGGCACCATGCAGCCAGATGGGCCAGCGTCTTGGATTTCAGGATTTGCGACTCCTCACCGGCCAGAGGCTTGTGACTCGCGTACAAGACCGGCTGCCAGAAAAAACCGTAGTCAAAGCCGTACTGCCTGGCTAAGCCTTCCACAACATCGACGTTCCGCAAGTAGCTTTGGACTGCATCTCGAGCCAGGCCGTCAAGGTCGCTCACCGGAACCGGACGGTCGGCGGCATGTTGCGACAGATGTGTTGCGACGCTGAAAACCAACTGCACCGTGTTAGTGTGGAGGAGATAAGCAAAGGTCCCCTGACGCAGAGCTCGTTGTCCCTCGAATTGATTCTTTATCGTGGCGAAATTCATGTGTACGTCGGCCCGACCAGTCTGGTAGGGGACGAAAGTGTCATTCGCTCCATCATAGAAAATAACGAAGTCCGGCCTTTGCGGTTCGCTCTTCAGTGCGAGCATGAGCTGCACGACCTCCTGGGTACTGACCCAGGCGCCCTCGCCGTAATTGCGGACGCAGACCGGCTGGCCGGCTTTCTCAAAGAACTCCGCGAGCTGCGATGGGATGGTGCCCCAGTCCGGAGAGCCGTTGCCGCGCATGGTGGAACCGCCAAACATCCAAATAGTGTATTGATTGGCGTCACAATGCGAATGATAGGTGCGGCGCAGTCCCCGTTCGTCGATGTTCACCGTTTCGCCCCGAAACGGGTGTCTGCGCCAGATGGTGTAAGGCTGGTAATCGTAGCGCTCGCGTGAAGCTATTTCCTCGCGTGCCAGCGCGGGCGCCCAGCTCTGTCCCCGGTAGGCAGCCAGCATGCGAGTGGCCCGCGTCCGCTCAAGGACGGACTTGCTCAACACTCGCAGCGCTCCGAATGAAGCTACTTCCAGCAATGAAAGCAAGATCACCGTAACCGCGATGAGGGCAAAAAAGTTGGTGAGGAATTTCTCAACGCGCAAAGAGGTGGAGCTTCGGATATCGAGTTCCTGCGTAACTGTGGCTCGTTCTTCCAGATCAACCTCCGATGTCGTGGCTCGATTCTTGATAATACGAATCATCATCTCGAAGAAAGCGAGGAATCCAGGCTTACCTCTATGCGTGCAAAGGAGGATAACCTGAATTCAAGATGCCCTCCTGGTCGCAGCCAGACCTGTTCGTTGCGCGCGTGCCAGGCACTCCTTCAGTCGGCGGCCAACCTCGGTCACGTTCGCCCGCAGGAGAGTGCGATGCCCGCCGGCAATCTCGTAGACATCCACGCCATGGTCAGCAACCGGACCCCAGCCTAAGTCCCACCGGTCGTAGCGGGTGAAAGTCCTTTCGCTGGGACGAAACAGAGTAATGCGGCCGGGATAGGTAGTCACCGCATCTTTAGCGGCCGCTTCCGCCATGAGGCGGCCCGCATCACGCAGCGACTGAGGCAAGGGTCGGCCGATTCGACGAAAGAACAAGCGAGCCAGTTGCCATGTCCGATACCTTGCCTGCCAATCCAGGGCGCGGAAGCGACCGGCAACCCAATCTATTTTTTGTTGGCGGTTGCCATGCAAAGCGAAATTCACGTGCCAATGCAATCGACCGATGAAACTGCGGAGTGCGGAGGTGTGCACCAACTCGCCATATCCGGGCGCCGACATGTCGATGATTGCCAGAAATGCAACTTCTTCCCCTTGGCGGAAAAGTTCACGAGCGACAGCAAAGGCCACGCGGCCAGCCAGGCACATGCCTCCGAGATAATACGGCCCATGCGGCTGATGATCTCGGATCCTTTGAGCGAGTTCGGTGGCCAAATCACGCAAGCTTCGCTCAGTATCGCTCAAAAAAAGATCATCGTAGGGGACTACATAAACGGGCTGATCGGGACCGAGTTCCGCGGCCAACGCGTGATATCCAACGCGGGCCTGAATGAAGAATATAGGCGGTGTTGATGAACCCCCAGCTTGTACCTGGATCAAAGAACTCGACACCCATGAATCCTGCCGCAGGATGGCCGCCACCTTTTCGATAGTCGGCGCTTCGAACAACGTGCCCAGCGGCAAACGCTTCGCGAATTCCTTCTCAACTCGCGCGAATAAGCGTGTGCCCAGGACGGAATGCCCTCCGAGTTCAAAGAAATTATCCGTAACACCTACTGGATGCACGTCGAGAACCTCTTCCCAGATACTGGCCAGGCGAGTCTCGGTTGCATCCCGCGGCACGACCATTGCCGTTTCTTGCGTCCTGTGGTCCGGAGCAGGAAAGGATTTCCAGTCAAGCTTTCCGTTCGGAGTCGTAGGGAGCGCGTCCAGCACCACGAATGCGGAAGGCATCATGTAGTCGGGTAATTTCTCACGCAGAAATCTCGTTAGTTCCGCCTGTCCGAAGCTCCCGTTTTTCGAAGCGGTGGCGGACTGCACGCCTCTCGTGACATCCCAGTCGAGCGAGATTTCATGATTTTTGTGGGAAAGAACAAGGTAAGCGACCAGCTGCTTTTCTGCGGAATGGTCACGAACCATGACAGCTGCCTGCTGCAGACCAGGATGTTGCCGCAACACCGATTCGATCTCGGCAGGCTCGATGCGGTATCCGCGTATTTTTGTCTGCCGATCTACTCTTTCAAGGAACTCAAACGTGCCATCTCGACGTTGTCGCACCAAGTCCCCGGTTCGATACAGGCGTGAATTGGAGTCGGTGGAAAACGGATCCGCAACAAACCTCTCAGCGGTGAGCTGGGGGGCTCCGAGATATCCGCGCGCCACTCCAGCGCCGCCGATGTACAACTCGCCCCGGATGCCGGGTGGGATTGGCTGCATGTTTCGGTCCAGTGCGTACATCGTGGTGTTGGCGATGGGCCGGCCGATGGGCACCACGGCGGCTTCTCCGGCTCTTGCCTGGTGCACAGAAGACCAGATCGTAGTTTCGGTTGGCCCATACATGTTCCACAACGAGCCGCATCGGGCCAGGAGTTCATCCGCGAGAGAGGTCGAAAGAGCTTCGCCGCCGCAAAGAACCTTCAGGCGCGGGTTGCCGGTCCAGCCTGCAGCCAGCAACATCTGCCATGTGGAAGGCGTCGCTTGCATCACGGTGACATTGAATCTCTCCAGTATGTTCATCAACCGGTGTGGATCGGTAACCTCGTCGTGGCTCGCGATGATGACCGAAGCCCCAGTCGTAAGCGGCAACCACAGCTCGAGGCCGGCGATATCGAACGTCACAGTGGTAACCGCCAACAAAACATCGCTCGCCGAAAGCCCCGGCCGCTTACGCATGGCAAAGAGAAAATTGCTCAGGCTGCGATGCTCAATCTGTACGCCTTTGGGGCGACCCGTGGAGCCGGAGGTATAAATCACGTAAGCGAGGCCGTTGGGCCGAACGGCGAGTGCCGGGTTGTCGTCGCTTTGGCGGGCGATGTTGATCCACTCGTCTTCGAGCGACACTACGGCGCATGCACCGGGCGAAGGCATGTGTTGCGACATGGCTTGGTCGGTGATCAGAATCTTTGCAGAACTGTCGCGCAGGATAGCGTCCCGGCGTTCGACTGGGTGGGCCGGATCGAGCGGCAAGTAGGTGCCACCGGACTTCATGACCGCAAGCATTGCAATCACCAGGTCGAGCGATCGCTCCACGCCGATTGCCACCAGTGCTTCAGCTTCCACTCCCAGGCTCACCAAGTGACGCGCCAGCCGGTTAGCACGCGAATTGAGATCGCGGTAGGTCAGTTTCTGGTCCTGGAATCTAACCGCAATCGCATCCGGTGTCCTATCGACCTGGGCCTCGAAAAGACGATGAGTGCAACTATGGTGCGGATAGTCTTCACCAGTGTTATTCCATTTGAGCAAGATGCGGTCTCGTTCCGCGGGGGAGAGCAGCGGCAGCTCGGATACCCGGCAATTGGGATGGGCTACAACTGCACGCAGCAGGTTCTCGTAATGCTCGAGGAGGCAGCGAGCAGTCTCAGCACGGAACAAATGGGAGTTGTATTCCAGGGCAAGGCGAAAGCCTTCCGGATGATCGATGACATACAGGCTGAAGTCGAACTTTGCGGTGCCGTTGTGGACGGGGAAGGAAGCGCACCGTAAGCCGAGGAGATCCAGGTTTCGCCAAGCCGATTCTTCCACTACCAGCATTACCTGGAAAAATGGATTTCGACCCGGAACTCGTTCCGGCTGAAGTTCAGCGACCAGTTGCTCGAAGGGCAGATCCTGGTGAGCGTATGCTCCGAGAGCGATCTCGCGGGTTCTTTTCAGTAATTCGCGGAAGGTCGGGTTGTCCTCGAGATGAGCCCGCAGAACCATCATGTTGGCGAAGAAACCGACAACACGGGAAACTTCCGCCCGGGTGCGGTGGGTCATAGGACATCCCACACAAACATCTTCCTGTCCCGTGTAGCGGGACAAGAGCGCCTGGAACACGGCGAGCAATGCCATAAAGCGAGTGACGCCCTCGCATCGCGCAAGAGATCGGAAATCCTCAGTTAGCTCTTGGGATAGCTGGCGGTATTCGATGCCGCCGCGAAAATTGGCGCTTACAGGATGCGAACGGTCCGACGCGAGATCCAGAGCTGCGGGGCAATCGCGCAGGCGCTCCTTCCAGTAGGCCAGTTGAGTATCGCGAACTTCCTGGACCAATGCTTCGCGCTGCCAAGCGGCAAAGTCCGCGTACTGCACAGGAAGTTCAGGAAGATGGGTAGCCGCTCCCTTGGCGAAACCCGCGTAGAACAACGCGAGTTCTTCGAGCAAGGTGGCAATCGATGGTCCATCACAAACGATGTGATGCAGCACCAGCACAAAAATGTGCTCTTCGTCCTCCATACGGAACAGAGCCGCGCGCATCACGGGGCCGTCGGCGAGATCAAAAGGACGGTGCGTCTGTTCGCAGATGCGGCGCTCAAGCTCGGAGTCGCGTTTGGACTGTTCGATGCTTCGCAGGTCAACGGACTCCAGGGTTGCGGGCTGCGGAGCGATAATGACTTGGCGAGGATGCCCGGCCTCGGCGGGGAACGTGGTGCGGAGCGCTTCGTGACGCGCGATCAGTTGATCCAGGCTGCGTTGCAATGCGGAGAGGTTCACCGCGCCTGTGATACGCCAGGCCAGGGGCACGTTGTATGCAGCGGGGCCAGACTCAAGTTGCGCTAGAAACCACAGCCGCTGCTGTCCGAATGACAACTCAACCGGATCACGACTCGCCCTGGAGACGATGGGGGAGTAGTGCGGGAGAGGGTACGCGAGCCCCTTTCTCCAGGTCCATCCAAGTGTGGCACCGGAATTTGAGTTGTAGTCGTGGCTGTGCAGTTGTTGGCTCGCAGGCATGGGATTGCCGGCGGCACGGGCCGGGTATATCACCGTTTTATTATTTGCAAGCTCCGCCATGTGTGGTCTGCGTCAGCCAGGAGATTGCGGGCGTGCGCTAACCCCGCAAGAATCCGAAAACCTCTATGTGAGACGAGCTGCTTCAGTGCGCGGCTTACTCACGCACATGAGGCGAAATCGGCGTTTACAGCATCGCGCCCGCACGGCAGGGTGTTTTCAACTTGCGGTCGGAAGCTGGGCGTGGTTGCAGTGCACCGCGTCGCCATTGGCCTTCCCCAGCTTGCCGGCTACAAAACCCCCTATGTCATTCAGGCTTTGAAAGTTCTCCGGCACCATGTCTGAGTCTTCAATGGTGAGAGGAAAAGTATCCTCAAGAAAGGCAATGAGCCGGAATACGCCGAGAGAATCGATGACGTTGGTTTTCAACAACGAGTCGTCATCCGTCACTTCGGTTACGCCTCGGCTGGCCGCGTATTCCAGAATGAACGCGCGAATCGGCTGCTTCACGTCTGTCACAGTGGCTTCGTTACTCATGTCACCCTCAAACAAGAAAAATTGGCTTCTGTAGCAACAACAGAGTTTCCCAAACCGCTCACTTCATAAGAACGGCAATCCCCAGCGGTACTGTGCCGAAGGGCAAGCCCAGATTATAGGGGGTGTGATTCTCGGTGACCGTTCCGTCAGCCGCTACGTCGAACACATGCAAGACGGCAGTGCGATCCAGCACATAGAGAAACTTCTCAGTTGGATCCAGGTGCATGTGACTGGTGAGGGCGCCTGTGCCCATCGCGGTCACGTGCTGCAATTGAACGGGGGCGATGGGATTACTGGTGTCGTACACCGTGATCGAGCTGGAGAATGTCTCCGCGGTATACAGCCGCGTTCCCGCCGCGTTCATCGTGTTCCAGCACACATCGGTGCCTTGATTGGTGGCGCTCCCGGACTTGGTTAAGACACCGTTAGTGTTGTAACTGAAAATGTCGATGCGGGAGGCTGGTGGCAAGGTGACATAGATTCCCTTAAATACCGGGTGGAACACGGCGCCGACGGCATCATTGGTGAGAGTCAGTGAGCTGATCAGACTCATGATGCCGAGCCGGTTTAGTTTGTAGGAGGAGAGATTTTTCCCGGCAAACTGGATGCCGAAGAGGAATGTCGGGCCGCTGTTTCGGATCATCGCTTGTGATGGCGAAGTGCCAGCTGGCAGAGTGAAGGTCGATCCGGCATTCATTTTCAAAGCTCCCGACGGACTGACCTTAAAGGTGGTGTAGTTGGGCGCGGTTTGGGTCTGCAATGGATCGGAGTCTTTATTCGCCACCACCATCAGCGAAACACCATTACCGAAAGCATTGTCCCGGTAGCCGATGCTGGCGGGCTGCGGACCTCCGGAAGGGAAGGGAGATCCACTCACGGTTGTCAACGTCCCGTCGGCGTTTATCTTAAAAGAAGAAATGTTGTTGGAGTGGCCATTTACGGCGAACAGAAGGGTCCCCGCCTTGTTGATGACAATTTCCTGGTCGGAATCCCATTGCGCATCCATCATCGAGTTGAAGGTGCCGCCCACTCCGGTCCCGCCGGTGACGAAGGGTGAACCCGGAACCGGCGCGAGGTTTCCCGCACCGTCATTTACCAGCGCAATCACTGCGTTCTGGCCGGTGGTCGTGATGTCACCGTTGATGTAAAGCAAATTCTGCTGTGGGTATGCGGCAGGCGGTGCGAGAAGTGAGAGGGCCAATGCCGCGCAGGCTGCTGAGAAGACGCCCCGGCTTATAGTGGCGAGTGTCATTCCGTGCCTCCTTCAATCCTTCAGGTTGAACCGTTGCACGTGGGAAACGAGGGCCTACCCGTGGCGTGGAATCCAGAGGGAAAAGTGGAGAATCGCGATCCCCGCTTAAGCGAGGGCCGCTGCACGCCCGAGGGGTGTAAGATTGCCGCTTTCCCGGCGGAATTACTAGGGGGAGAAAGACTCTATGCAATGGATTGCACCCTTTGGGGGGATACCAACTCGCACCGGTTAGTTACCGCCGCCGGTCTGTAACAGAATTGAGACGGTGTTGGCATTGGCGCTGACAACGACCAAGTCGAGCTTGCCGTCCTGATTGAAATCCCCGGCTGCAGCCGCAGCGGCGCCCGATCCGACGGGGATGTCCTGCCGAGCCTGGAAACTGCCGTCACCATTACCAAGCAGTAACGACACTGTGTTGGCCGTCGAATTCACAACAGCAGCATCCATTTTGTTGTCGGCGTTGAAATCGCCGAGCACGATTGAAGCGGGCGACTGCCCGGTGGGAAACGAATTCAGAAGCGTAAACGTACCGTTGCCATTGCCGAGCAGAACGGAAATGGTGTTGTCCTGCTGGTTCAGGGCGACCAGATCAATCTTTCCATCGCCGTTCAGATCGGCGGCAACGACGGCAATTGGCTTCGTGCCGGTGGAGGGCTTGGTGCCAAGCTTGAAACTGCCATCTCCCTGGCCTTTCAGAATACTTAGATTGTTGTCCCGCGAATCGGCAATTGCGGCATCGATCTTGTTGTCGCCGTTGAAGTCACCGATAGCGACGGCGAGTGGTGCTTTGCCCACGACGGGTGGCGTATTCGTCGTACGGAAGGTGCCGTCGCCATTGCCAAGCATCAAGGTGATGGTGGGAATAACGCTATCCGCAACCATGACGTCGAGATTCCCGTCGCGATTGAAGTCGGCAACTGCCGCCGAGGACGGAAAAACTACCGGGTAGCTCGCACCTTGCGTGAAGGTGCCATCGCCGTTGCCGGACAGAACGGTTAGTGCGTTACCCGCGTTGTCGGCAACAACGATGTCAAGCTTGCCGTCATGATTGAGGTCGCCGGTTGCGCCGCCCACCGGACCAGTTCCCGCAGGCGTGGGGGCGAGCGGAGTAAAAGTGCCCTTTCCGTTGCCCAGGAAGACTGAAATCGTGTTGTCGGTGGTGTTGAACACTGCGAAATCGAGATTGCCGTCGTTGTTGAAGTCGCCCGAGACGACGCCCTTGGGCGTATGACCGGTGGGAAGATCTGTTCGGATGAAGGACACGGTGGCACTGCTAGCGGCTACCTGGAAGAATCCGACGTTCGATGTCCCACCCCCTGGTGTGGAAGTGAACACGTTTATGTTCGCCGTGGTGGGGGTGGCCAAGTTGCCGGCCGGAACGGTTGCAGTCAATTGATGACCACTCACAAAGGTGGTCGCCAGGGCAACCCCGTTCCAGTTCACCTTCGATGCCGTACCAAAATTGGCACCGTTGACGGTAAGTCTGAGCTGCGGACTTCCGGGAGCAGCACTGGTTGGCGACAGGGCTTGCGCTTCAAAAGGGACGGGATTGTTTAGCGATGCAATACCCGTTCCGCTCAGGCTCACGGTCTGAGGACTGTCACCCTCGGAATCGAAAATCTTGAGTGTACCGAAAAGACTTCCCAGAACGACGGGAGAAAAGCTGACATTGATCGTGCAACTTGCTCCCGGCGCCAAACTACCTCCGCAATTGTTCGTCTGGACATAGTTCTTGGTCGGGGCGTCGGTGACTTCGCTGTTGTTGCCGGTCAGCATGACCCCGCCGATCGTCAAGGTCGCAGTGCTGAGGTTCGTAAGTGTGACCGGCTGCGAGGGCCCTATGCTGCCGATTGGCTGGTTGGCAAAAGCGAGACTCGATGGGCTGACCGACACCAGAGTTCCGACTCCAGTCAGGTTCAGCACGTGCGGGCCACCACCATCGCTATCGGTTACCGTGATCGTGCCGTAGCGCGTTCCGGTAGCAGTGGGGAGAAATACTGCACTGATGGAGCAACTCGATCCACCGCCGAGGTTAGAGCCGCAGTTATTGCTTTGCGAGTAGTCACCGCTGGCCGCGATGTTCGCGATGCTGACCTGCGCGCTGCCGGAGTTAGTCAGTGTGGCAGAAAGCGATGTGCCTTCCATGAACACCGTCTGCGTGCCGAAATTCAGCAACGCAGGCGAGAGCGTGAGGTTGGAGCCAACGGCTGTCAGCGAGACCACCTGCGGGCTGGTGACATCGCTATCGGTGATGGTGAGCGTGCCTTGCCTTGTACCGGTTGCAGTCGGCTTAAACGTGATGTTGATGGTGCAGCTTCCGGGAACGTTGAGCACCGGAGGAGACAAAGTCGGCGGACACGCATTGGTCTGGCTAAAGTCAGAGCCGGAGAGCGCGATGCTAGAGATAGAAAGGGTACTCGTCGAAAAGTTGCTGAGAGTGACCGTCTGGACGGGGCTCGGTATCCCTACCTGCTGAGTTTGCGGAAAGTTCAAACTGGTCGTGGAAGCGGGCGAGCAGTTGCGCAGTGGCAACGCCAGGGGCGGCAGCGGCGATTGAGTGAAGTCAAAGCTGTCGGTCGTGTCGTTCGCCAGCAAGTCTCGATTGGTAAGCGAGCCGAGATTGAAAATCTCTTCAATAAACTTCAGCACCGACGAAAACTCGTATTGCGTACTCGAAACATGACCGGCCTTGGCGTAAGGGGAGATGATCACCATGGGCACACGCATCCCGAGGCCGTACTGATCCAGTGCGGGGGGCGGAACGTGATCGTAGAATCCTCCGGGATCGTCCCAGACCAGAAAGACGGCCGTGGGTTCCTGGGTCCAATACTTTGAGTTCATCAGTGCGTTCAATTGAGTAACGGTCCAGTTTTCGCCGTAGCAGAGGCTGTAAGGCGGATGATCGGTTGCCCACCCACGCGCCATGAGCCAGCTAACCTGAGGAAGTTGACCGCGCTGGATGTCGGTCAGAAATTGCGACTCATTGACCACCTTGCTCCACATCGGGCCGAAACGAATGTGGCTGATCAGATGGGGCGCATTGAAGGGTGTCTTGCTGGGGCCGTAGTATTTCCAGCTGATGTCGGCGGCCTGCAGTTTGTCGGCCAGAGTTGAAAGATCGATGCAGGGGAAATGAGTGCTGACGTTGCCGGCCAGATCGAGGATGGACACTGTCGTGCTCGGCGAGGAGTCGCAACCCTGGTCGGCGTTGGAAATGAGCCCTCCGGAATCAGCTGCAAACGCGTACACATGATTCGATAAGGTGGAACCATTGGTCGAACTGAACATGTTGTCGGCCAAGGCGAACGTAGTCGCCAACGTCCAGTAGTTGGGTATGTCCAGCTGACCCTGCTGGGTGTAGCACTCATAATCGCCGTTCACGTTGCAGGGCGACGAACCGTCGATCAAGTCGAACTTGTCCATCTTTCCGTTGTCGATGGCAAGCTGAAAACAAGTCCAGCCATGGCAGATATCGTGAGCCAGCGCATCCGGAGCCGGTTTCAGAGGGAGAATTTGCCCGGTGGAAGTTGGACCGCTGGTCGCGCCGTTTGCTTTCGAGTAGGTGCCAAAAAGATTGTCGAATGACCGGTTCTCCCGGATTAGAAAAACGACGTGCTGAATGGTGTTGATGCCTGAAGCAGGCTGTGGCGCGTTCTGTGGGGATGCCCGGGCGGTTTCCTGACCGTACGCGCATAGGCACAGGATCTGCAACGCCGCGAATGCCAGAATCACGAGGCGAATCCAGTTCAGGCTCGCCGATTTCATTTTGATTCCTTTCGCCGGGCGCTGACTTCCAACCAAAACCCCCTTAGATACCTTCGGCGAAGATCAGCGAAAGCGATGATCCTGATTCTCATTGACGGCAAACGCGCATTCGGGGAGGCCGGGCAGGAAGTCTCTCGCGCTCAAGGACGCTCGTCAAGATGAAAGATTTTGCGATGCCAGACAGTGCAGTAGGAGCCGGCGGATTGGTAACCACGGCGGTGGGCACCGCAATGTACAGTACAATCCCCAATGCCTGAACTGCAGGAATCGAAAAGTGTGCGCCGAGGCAAGCTGGGTCAACAGGCCAATTTAGTAATCCGGACTGTCTAACTCAGGGGAGGGCACCACAACTTCGTGACGCTCTTGTTGATTCAAACCGCGGTTATTCTGATGGTCACTCTGGCGTGCGGGTGGCTGGCGCTCAGGCTGGGACAGGCACGGGTTATCGGAGAGATGGTCGGCGGCATCCTGCTGGGCCCTTCGTTTCTTGGACACTTTCCAAAAGTGTTTGTGAAGCTCTTCCCCACGGGATCACTGGCTCCTTTCGAGATCCTGAGCACGATTGGACTTATTCTTTTTCTGTTCGTGGTCGGCACGGAAGTGAACCTCGATCAGCTATATCTTCGTCGCGCTAACGTTGCGCTGACTAGCGGGTTAAGCATCCTCTTCCCATTTATTCTGGCGGCTGCTCTGGCTCACACCCTGCGTACGCGATTTGCGCCTCAGGGAATTGGCAGCATAACGTTCGTCCTTTTCCTGGGTATTGCCATGAGCATCACCGCGTTCCCGGTGCTCGCCCGTATTCTGGAAGAACGAAAGCTGCTGGGGTCGGCGCTGGGTACGACGGCCATCTTTTGTGCGGCTGTGGACGACGTTATTGCCTGGTCGTTGCTTGCGCTGGCACTCGCGCTGCTTGGGACCGGAGCCGGCCCTGCATCTTTGACTCTGCGACTGGCTGGACTGCTGGTGTACGTCATCGTGATGCTGGCAGTCGTCCGGCCACTTGCCTCATGGTTTCTCCGGAAGCGGCGCACTTCAGCGATGTCTTTAGAGATTCTCGGCCTCACACTCATTGGGGTATTCGCGTCGGCGGCAGCCACAGACGCAATCGGCGTGCACCCGCTGTTTGGAGCATTCCTGGCGGGCGTGTGTTTGCCGCGGAACCCGCAGTGGCAAGCCTCGCTTCGCCACAGCCTGGAGACCATCGTCTCGGTATTCCTGTTGCCGCTATTCTTTGCCTTGACTGGCATGCGGACCCGCATTGACTTGCTCAATAGCGGCACTACCTGGTTCTGGGCTGGAGTTGTGCTGCTCGCGGCGGTTGGGGGAAAGATGGGAGGCGCCGTGCTGGCTTCCCGTTGGACGGGCGAATCGTGGAAGAATGCTTTCGCGCTCGGGGCCCTGCTGAATACGCGCGGCCTGGTCGAACTTATCGTGCTAAAGATCGCCTATGACGCTGGCGTATTTACTCCCACACTCTTCACCATGCTGGTGATGATGGCGCTGATCACCACCGCCAGCACAATTCCGATTCTGAACTTGCTGGGGGTGGAGAGCGTTAAACCGCAGCATGTGGTGCACGCGGATTGAATCCAGGCGCTTGAGGTCCCTCGCTGCGCTCGGGATTCCGCCTGCGGGCTCCCGCTCCGCTCACGCCCGCAAAGCGGCTCAACTGCGAATCGCTCTGTCCGCCAGCTTTCCGCTATTCTTTGGCCGAACTTCAAAGTGCCCGCAAGAAGGCGACAAGGTCTTTCTTCTCTTGCTCCGTCAAGTTCCGCCCAAGAATGAGGTTGAAATACTCTACTGTGTCGTCCAAAGTGAGCAGTCTCCCGTCATGCAAATACGGGGGCGTGTCTTTAATGCCGCGCAAAGGGAATGTCTTGATTGGTCCGTCGGCTGCCATCATCATTCCATTCACCATGTGCTGCTGGTAAAAGCGCTCCGCCTGCAAATTGTGCATGGTGTTGTCGGTGTAGTAGGGCGGCTGGTGGCAGGACGAACACTGTCCTTTCCCGAAGAAAACTTCCTGTCCGTGCATCTCGGCGGGTGTCGCCTTTGCCGGATCAAGTTTCCCGTCCCACCCCAATTTGGGAGCTGGTGGAAAATCAAACAGCTCTTGAAGCTCCGCCATGAAGTGAACCTGGCTGCCGCGTTCCAGGACGTTTACACCCTTCTTGGTAGCGATCACCGGATCTCCATCAAAGTAAGCGGCGCGCTGCTCGAATTCGGTGAAGTCCTCAACCGATTTCAAGGCTCTTTGTGATCCGAAAAGCCGCTGAATATTGACGCCGCGAAGCGCAGGCGTTTCGATGCGGTGCCGAAATTCCTGTGGTCGAATGTCTCCGACCAGGTGGAAGGCCCCGTTCGATCCGCCGTTGGCATGACAATCCAGGCAGGCCACTCCCCGGCTGGGCTTGTCCGAGCGGCGGTCAGTCGTCTGGTTGAACTGCTGTTGCGGAAAAGGTGTGAGCAAGAGCCGGAGCCCCTCGATCTGCTTGGGATTCAAAATACCGTTAAACAGGTCATAGAAATTCGCGATGGTGACCAGTTGTCCTTTCGAAACATCACCGAGGTCCGGCCGAGTCGTGAGGTAAATCGCTGGAGGAAACTCGGGAAGAAAGTGCTCCGGAATATCGAAGTCGAGGTCAAAACGGGTCAGGTCCCGCTGTTCCTGCTTCAGGACTTCCTGGATTTCGAAGTTTGGAAAGACCATTCCGCCTTCCGGATGATTGGCATGCGGCAACGGAAGAAAGCCTCCGGGAAAGTGGTTTTTATTACGAATTTCGTCAACTGACATGCTTGTCAGCTGAGCCCAGGTCACTCCTGAGGGCAGCTTCACTCGCACTCCCTCTTGTACGGGCTTGGTTCGATCCATTATCACGCCCGACGCAGGTCGATTGCTGAGGTCGTATCGTTCCGACAGCAGATCCATCTGGCGCTTCATAATGGCAGGTTTCGCGCTGCTCATTCGTGCATGGATGGTTGAGAAATCTTCAGTATCAACCACGTGCATGTAGCTGGAGTTCTTTTGCTTCACTGGGGGAGTCGATTGCGGACTCTGTGCGGCGAGCGAGACGGAGAGAAGAAAGACTGAGGTCCAGATGAGCTGCGCTTTTAGATTTCTGATTGTCTGCATCATTGTTGTCCCTCCAGCGTCCGGGTAAGGTGCCATTGCTGGGCGATTCACGGCATCGACATTCGCCGCACAAGCTCGCGCAACAAAACTAAACAGTTCGCACCTGTGGACGATATCAGGTACTTACTGTATCGCGAAATTCGTTTGGAATAGGGAAAAGGCAGCGGTTCTAGACTCTGCTGGCTGGCGACGTGGTGTAACGAGTTTCATCTTGAGATTGCTGGCAGGAACGCCGGATTGTCTGGAGGTCCGCCCGCAAAAAAGCGACTCGTTTTCACTCCCACACCCTTCAGATGGGCTCAAGCACATTTGTCTAGAAATAATGAAACGAAATTGCTGCTTAGCGCACTAACTTGCAGGCGGCCCATTTCTCAGGATCATACTTCTTCGGAAAACTCGCTGTCCCGCGTGGGTTTATGAAGAGTTCGCCCATGGCATCGCAGCGTTTTGCCGAGTTTCATCGTGAGATTGTACAGGGCAAGCAAACGCCACCCGCGGGCAACCACCCAGGGCGCAGCTTGCTTTACGAGTCACAGAACGTGTAAGTCAACAGGAGGAACATTATGAGCGCTTTAACAGCGAACGTAGCATTAGTGTCCGAGACGCCGGTGATCGATTTCTCACAAACATCGACAGTGGCGGCTGCTCTGGACAAGCAAGTCACCCGCGATTTCGGTCCGCTCTGGGAAGTGGACGCCACAGTCAGCGCGTTTGACAAGCTCGAGTCAGTGCCGGTGGATTATTGGCCGGTCATTATTAGAGACGATATCAATGAGCCGGGCGCAGCCGGCTTCCACACCGATGACCATGGTCAGCCTTTCTCGCTTGTCCAGGCCGATGATAACTGGGCGCTGACATCGAGCCATGAAGTTCTGGAGATGCTGGCTGATCCTTTCGGCAACAGGACCATTGCGGGATCACCGCCTCTGCAATCGCCAGAACCAATTTCGGCATTCAACCGAGTCACCTATCTGGTAGAAGTCTGCGATCCCTGCGAAAGTGACAAGTGTGCCTACAAAGTAAACGGAGTGACCGTCTCGGACTTCATCACGGCTCACTACTATGACCCGAACGGCACGAGCGGGGCGCAGTATGACTTTCGAGGCGGTATCGAAGGTCCGCACACCGTCTTGGAGGGAGGATACGTGAGCTTCGGTAACCCAGTCGACAACCATTGGTATCAGATCGTTGTCAGAAACGGCGAGACTCAGGCCCGTGATCTCGGCGTAATCCAATCCAGCAATGGCCGGAGTTTGAGGGAACTGGTGGATCTCGCGGTTCGAAAAGAGAGAAAACCAGAGCAATATCGCATTAAACCCGCGATGACTAAGGCGATGGCTGCGGCGGCCGGAAGCCCGCTCGTGCAGACGAGCGCGGCGCGAGCCCGAACGCTGCGAAACTTTGTGCAAAAGCTCAAGGAACGTGATGTAGCATAGGAAAGAAGGGGCCGCCCTTCGGGGCGGCTCCTGCTGAAAGAGGTGTCCTATGGCGGAAGAACAATCCCATACCGAACAGGGACAGGTTGAAAGGGCAAGACGGCTACGCGATCATATAGAGCGTTTGAAGGGCGGTAAGCCCGATCCGGCAGATGAGGAGAAACCGAAGTCGCTCAAGGAGCAAATTGCCGAACGGTCGGGCGAGCAGCAGAAATAGTTGATCTCGCCGCGATTGAAGGAAGTCCCGATTCCGTAGTTATTTCAGGAAGACTCCGCAAAGTCACTCAAGCTCCAAATCACAAAAAGGCGCGCTACCCGATTTTTTCATCAAGTAGCGCGCGTTTAGAGTCAAGCGTTTACTGAATCAACCGCTGCTTAGCCTTGCGAAGGATGCAACACGCGGAAGGTGTTGCCGCCCTGCGACCAGACCAGCACCAACGCATCCTGGCCCTTGGCAACTTTGCCCAGTTCCTGGGCTGCGTCCGATGCGGACTGCACTGCGTGCCGGTTCACTTCGAGGATGATGTCTCCCCGCTGCAGGCCGGCATTATCAGCGGGACTGCCGGGCTGAACATTGCCGACGACTGCGCCGTTAATGTCCTTGGGAGCCTGGAGTTGACCGCGCATGTCGGGCGTCAGGTCGGCGAGACCTAATCCCCAACGCGGCTTGCCTTGTTCGCTGCTCGCCGCTTCCTCGTCTCCATTCTTGTTTCCCATGGCTTGCAGGGTGACAGGAAGGTTCATGCTCTTGCCCCGACGCATGACTTCGAGGTTGATGGTGGTGCCTGGCCGTTTCTGACCGACGTGGACCTGAAGGTCGCCCGCGTCGCTGACCGGCTGTCCGTCAAGCTGGGTGATTACGTCCCCAGTTTTCAAACCAGCCTTGGCTCCGGGAGAGTTCGGCTCGACTTCGGTGACCAGAGCTCCTTCCGCTTTCTTCAGGTCGAAGAATTTGGAGTTCTCCGGAGTCACGTCGCTGATGCCGATTCCCATGTATCCGTGGCTGACCTTGCCGTACTTGATCAGGGTTTCCACGGTGGGTCGCACGATCTGGGTAGGAATGGCGAATCCCATGCCCGAGAAAGATCCGGAGGGCGAAATCAGGAAAGTGTTGATTCCGATCACTTCGCCGTGTGCGTTCACCAATGGTCCGCCGGAATTGCCGGGGTTGATGGCCGCATCGGTCTGAATGAACTGGCCGGGTTTGCGGCGATCGCTGACCGACGGGTTAGGCCGGTTTAGGGCACTGACGATTCCCCGCGTCACGGTGAAGCGGAAGCCGAACGGATTGCCGAAAGCCAGCACCGTCTGTCCCGGATGCAACTGGGCCGAGTCACCCCACGGCACGCTCGGAAGATTCGTAGCGTCGACCTTGATGACTGCGAGATCGGTCAATGGGTCTGCACCCACCAACTTTGCCCGCAGGATGCGCCGGTCGCTCATGGTGACATTGATGTCGACGGCGCCGTCCACCACGTGATTGTTGGTGACGATGTAGCCGTCGGGGGAGATGATGACGCCACTGCCAAGGCCGTGTTCAATCCTGGGCTGTGGCCGTCCGGGCATGCCGAACTGGCCGCCGAATGGACCGAACTGCTGCATGTCGGGGCCATCTTCGGAGTCGGACATTTGCGCGTTGGTTTTGGAGGTGACAGTGACGTTCACAATCGCCGGCGTAACTCGTGCCGCCAGCGACTCCATTGCTTTGTCGAGCGAGAGCAGAGCTCCCACACTGTTGTCGTCAAGTCCCGCTGCCGCCGGAGCTGGGGCCGGAGCCGCTGCATCGGCAGGCTTGGCGAATTCATAAGTTCCCAACGAGATGGCCATCACAGCCGCGATCGCCGGAACGATCAGGCGGCGGGTTGCGCTGGTTCTCAGATTTTCAAACCACCTACTCATGTGCTTAGGTCTCCTTTGTTGTAAGCCAACTAATCATTTAGTTGATGTCCTGAAAAAAATATCTAAATCGACTTTGCGGGTGTGCTGGATTGGTTTGTGTCGCTGTGCGGGCTCACCAGCGTTATTCGCCAGACACAGAGAGTCCATACCGCCGAACCGCGGGCGTCATATTGAGTGGTCTGCATAACCACTAACATTTGCGGTGCCGAGTTACGGGGTGTGGAATTAAACTTTGATTTCGCCGCAGCCGGTACCACGGCAGTCGGGCGCGGTTGACTTGGTCCTGTGCTCGCTAGTACCGGAGGAGCGGTACTGCGGGAACTGCCGGAGTCAGGCGTATGACCGGGCTTGCGAATATTTGCCAGCAGTGCATGCGCCTGGACTGCGGTCGAAGCTTGGACTGCCACCGGAGTCTCGATTCGTATCGAGGCCGGAATGACCTGAGCTTGCGGCAGGCGAGGTGCATGTACGGCAACTGTTTGGACGGTTCTCACGGGCGTGCTGTCCGTGAATCCGACCAGAGTTGGAGTGCGCGACAGCATGACCAGACAAACGATCGAGAGTCCGCCGACCACGCCCAAAGCCGGCTTCCAGGCGCGGGTTGTGCTTGAACGATTGTGGTCAAGAATTCGCGCGATGCGTTGCGAGGTCTCACCAACGCGGCTAATCGCAGCCTGCGCCAGCGCCAGACTCCGTTCCAAACCTCGGCGCAGGAAACTCTTCTCGGCCAGGGTCACTATGCACTCGGCATAGGCACGCGGATTTTGCGTCTGGGCTAGGACCGTGTCGTCGCAGGCCATCTCACGCTCGAGGGAGAGTCGCTTCTCGATCCACCAAACTGCGGGATGGAAAAAGAAAACAGCGCGTACTGCCTTCTGGATGAGGTTTGTCCAATCGTCCCAGCGCCGGAGGTGAGCAAATTCATGGAGCAGGATTACCTTCAGCTGGTCAGGCGAAAGCTCCCGTAAAGCCCAAGTGGGGATCACAATCATTGGCCTGAAGAATCCCATGGCGGTGGGAATCTCGACAGCAGACGAGCTAGAGACCGCGACCCGTCGAGTGGCCTGCACTTCCAGGATTGTGCTGTGCAAAGCGGGATCCCAATCGGAGGCGGCAATGGGCACGCAACTTCTGCGTACACGGCGAAGCTGCCAGAGTCCGACTGCTACCCGCGCCATGGCGGCGGCGGCAACGAAAGCCCATATGCTGAATATGGCGATTGCCCAAGATTCAGGCAACAGAATCTCTGGCGCCGCAACTCTTGTTCCTGGGGAGTGCACGGCCGGAACGATAGCCAGAGCGGTGATAGCCAGCAAAGCCGAAAACCAGACCGCGAACCGGGTTTGGGAATTACGGACGGGAATGATCCGAAGAACGGCCCACGACAGCGCCGCAATCAGCAATCCTTGGGGAAGAGAATGCACCACACGCTCGGCGACGAGGGGAGCAATCGCTTGAAGGACAGATGAGGTCATTTCCCGTCACCCCTCCGGTTACCCCGCTCCAGCATTTGCCGCAGGCGGTTCAGTTCCGGGGTATCAATGCCGTGATCCTCCAAGATATTTAGCACCAGTTGTTCCTGAGAGTTTTTGAAGAAGCGGCTGACAAGGTGGCTGATTTCGGATCGGGTGGCGTCTTCGCGCGCAACCAGTGGCTCGTACACGTGCGCCCGGCCATCCTTGATGTGCTGTAAGTAGCCCTTTTTCTCTAAGACGCGAACAGTAGTCAGAACCGAGTTGTAAGCCAGCGCGGGCTTCTCCGGAAGCGCGTCGAGCACCTGCTGGACGGTTCCTGAGCGGCGCTGCCAGAGCACGTCCATGATCCGGAGTTCCGCTTCGGTCAGGGTTGCCGATTGCCTGGGAGGCACTGCCGATCTCCTTTATCTTGAATTAGACGCGCTGAGGCACAGAAGGTAACTAATAATTTAGTTGCACAAGCAAGGCCTTTGGTTGCAAGGTCATGGGAAGAGAAGGGAGGGATTAATAGGCCGGCTTTCGCGGACAGGAGTGTCCGCGCCACACCTAGGGCCACATCCCGCGGCGGACGTGGTGAGAAAACAGCAGGTCCTTAGCCGCGCTCAAGATGACATTCGGAAATCTATAGTTGGCTCCCGCCAGAAGGCTATAGCTGGTTCGTAATGCACACAACGTCCCAACCTCTCGCGGGGCGGAAGAAATGGGGCAGGCCAAAACACCAGGTTCCTCGACTCGCGCAAATCACTCGCTCGGGATGACAACTCATAAGAGTGGTCGCAGACAGGAGCCGCGCCACATGCAGAGTTACAAACTGCTGGGAGGTGCCGAGGAAAGGCTACTTGTCTGCGAGGACGAAATTCACGACGCTGCTGCCATCCGCCTTCACGTTGACCTTCTTCTCCCAAGTCTTGGCCTCGCCGAAGACGGGCCGCTGAATACGACGTTCAGTGAGGACATCGAAAGCCGCTTCCTGGCGAAGGAGGCCCCAACCCTCGTGCCAGGCAACCAGTTGATACTCGCCAAGAGGGACATCGTTGAGTTCGAATTTTCCGCTTTCGTCCGTCACCGCGTAGTAAGGATGCGGAACCACCAGGATTTCGGCATTCATCCAGACATGCCCGCCATTGCAGCGCACGTTAACCAGACCGGCATTCGGCATGGTGCGGCTGTTCACCCGATTGGGAAAAGGGAAGGGCAAATTATAGGTAGCCGCGCCGTCCATGTGTACGGTGTGCAGCACGGCATCAGAGCTCTTCATCTGCAAGGTGCCATTGTTAGGTACGAGTAGGATGTGGGGTTCGTAGCGGCAATGTTTCTGATCAAGAAAGCGCCGGGGTTCAGGGATATCCATCGCCTTGCCGCTGGTGATGTTTTTCAGGAAGACGACTGTGTTGGCTACGCCGCCGTCAGCGCCGACGATTAGTCGCTCCAAGTCACGTTTCTTAAGGCCCTCCGGATCGCAGACTTGGGGATCTTTGTTGATGAGCATGCTGGCGGAGCGGGGTACGGGCCCTGACCACTTTACGGTTCCGCTAATCCTTCCGCCGTTGGCGACCGCTATCTGTTGATACGCTTCCTGAGCAGTTGCTCGATTCCCAGAGGAGAGGAAACAAGCGAAGATTAACATGAGTATGACAGCCAAATTTCACCCCACAGCTTTGGTGCCAATGTAATCGAGCTTTTCATCAACGGCAAATGACCAAGGTAACCGCGTGTGGGAACAAGACCCAACCTGGGAAGAAAAGGGTATCTCCTCAGTGGTCCGGGCGATTACCTTGCTGGCGGCTGTTCGATAGCGAGGGCGGGAGCCACTGACGATTGCTTAGGCAGCCCGCGAGAGGTACGCGGCACTTCAAAGGCGGCGGGTGGATCTAACGAGCACTTCTTCAGAAAGGCTGACTCGCTCAAGCTGCCGTCGGCCCACAAGCGGATATCGTCCAGTGTGGCTGCGGCAACGGCTCCGCGCGCGTCCATAAAGATGATGACGATGCCTTCAATCGCCACTTGCGAGCTGTGAGCCGCCTCATGATAACGCTGTCTAAAAATTGACTGTGCAAATTGCAGGCGGTCTTGTTCCTTCACCGGACCACTGGGTTGGGCCCACACGTACAATGCCTGCTTGCCCTTCAGTCGATTCCAGTCGCCCGCGAATTCACCTGCGTTCTCACGAATCACGGTAAAACCAGTAGTGGGAGCAGATGCCTGGGTCGCTGCCGGGGACTTGTTTGGCGCCGCCATTCCGCTTGACTGCACCTGCGCACGCTTAATCCAGCCGGAACCGCCATCCTCCAGCTCGACTCGTAACCATTGCCCACGCTGCTCCAGGACCGCGAACTCGTCATCCAATTGTGGGCGCAGGACCACGGCTGCGTTTTCGGACGGTGAACTGAGAATGGAAAGATGAGGCCGGGCGACAGAAACAAACTCGCTACCGGAAGATTGGGTGGAAGCCTTCTTTACTTTCTCGAGTTCTTGCTGAAGTTGCGAGACGTGGCGCTCCGTGGCCTCGCGCTCGGCACGAAGTTCGGCAATCCGCTGGCTCAAGATTTTGGGATCGCTTGATTTGTCTTTGAGGTACTCACCTAGCCGATCAAGCAGGTCGCTTTCCAGGCGGCCATTGGAATCCAGGGCACGGTATCCTGTGTAATTAGGATCCGGACTAGCGTACCAGGCGGAGACATTCGCTTTTACTCGAACCCGGGTGCGAGTGGGAGCTTCGGGCACAAGCTCGATCTTGAATTCGCTGTAGGGGCGTTGAAGATCTTCGACGCGTATGCCTTGGGTATTTACAAATCCTTCCAAGGTGGGCAAACGCGCTCCCCGGTACCCGCCTAAATTGGTGAGCGCCGCCTTGATGGCTGCGGGCGGGAAGGGGAATGTCCGTTCTTGCGCGCCCTTCATCTCCTCGGCAGTAGCTGGCAAGGCACGAGTCAAAGCGAGGAGCAAGAACGCTGCGGCGAAGCGCAGCACGAGCTTCACTGCTTGACCTCCAGCATGAGCGCGTATACCCACCCCTTCTGTCCATCTGACGCCTGCACTCGATACCAGGATCGAGTTCGTTGCAGAATCGTGATGTCCTCGTCCTGGGAGAGGAATTTCAAAGTCTTCGACTGATTGTAGGGTTCGGCCTTCAGGTCCGCGCTTGCGGTTCTTACCTTGCCCGGCTTGCCGGGCTGCAGCTTGGCCAGTTGCTGCTCCAGATCCTGCTCTTTCGCCTTCACGGCCTTCAATTGCAAATTCTGTTCGTCAACCTGAGTCTGCAGAGTGCCGATCTGTTCCTGTTCCTTGGCGATCTCAGCGTCTTGCCTTTGCTTTAGTTCCTTGTCCTCGATGTCTTTGATTTCGTCGGAGATGGCGAGGAACTCGGCATTTTCCACGGTGCCGTCCGAGGTGTGAGAATGATGATGGTTGTTCTCTACGAAAATGGCGTCGATGGTAAGCCGAGTCGACTTGGCGCCAAGCGCTTGTACGACGTAACGCACCGTAACCACACCTTCATCATTACTACCGTAAAAATGATCGGGCGCGATGGAATTTGCCCGCTCTTTGTAGAACACCGTGCCGGGAGCCGGCGGGGTACGAAACGCGTCTGTGGCCTTGCGGGGATTGGCTCCGTACAGGTCACTGTTTCCTTTGTACTCAGAGGTGCCGCGGATGAGGCCGTCTTGGGTGACAGATTCGACGACTTTGAGGACGCGATCGTAGGGTTCGTCCAAGTCGATGGTGAAGCCCTGTCCGTAATGTTTCTGAGGTTTGGCAGTGAGGCAGAACGGCAGCAGCAAAATGAAGGTTAAGATTAAGCCCGTACTGCGGAGCCGGCTGGACATAAACACCTTGCCTCGCAACACGGACGAGGCAGGTTCACCTCTCATCGTCATTGTGGTGCTGAACTTGTGGAGTTTCGGTGGCGCAAGGAATCATCGCTTGCACATCATCATGACTGCCAGAACCATTGGCAGGTAGACCACTGACGCATGCAGCAGATGACCCGCCGAAGCGCGTGAGTTCAGCCGGGCCAACTTGAGGGAATAATATAGCAGGAAGATTCCCGCCGCCGACATGCCGATCAAATACCACAGGCTGTAGCTCACAACCGAACCGTGCAGCAGAGTGATGGTGACTAGAGCGATGGTGAAACCGATGATTTCGGCATGGGTGAAGCGGCCTTCGTGGTCGAAGGCGGGAAGCATGCGAAAACCCGCTCGCCCGTAATCCTCGCGATACATGAGGGCAATCGCCAGAAAGTGCGGAAACTGCCAGAGGAAAAGCACCGCAAACAAGAACCAGGCCTCACGATGAAGGCTGGCGGAAGCTCCGGCCCAGCCGATCAAAGCCGGCATGGCTCCCGGAAAAGCGCCAAGCATGGTGCAGAGCGGAGTCCGCCTTTTCAACGGTGTATAGATCAGCAGATAAGAGAGCAGGGTCGAGATCGCCAGCAGGGCGGTAAGGGCATTCACTGCCAGCCAGAGGTACAGACCTCCAATTACGCTCAGCACGACGCCAAAGCAGAGAGCTTCCCTTGCGCTTACCCGGCCGGCTGGGAGGGGGCGGTTCGCGGTGCGCCGCATATCCGCGTCGTACTTCCGCTCCATGTACTGGTTCAGGGTCGCCGTACCACTCGCCACCAAGAGCGTGCCGAGTACCGTGTGGATCAGTCCCTGCCAGTGGAGAGGGCCCTGGTGCGCCAGATAATACCCTGCCGAAGTCGTCATTACGATCAGCAGGTTCACCTCCGGTTTGGTCAGCGTGTAGTAGTCCTGCAGTTTGAAGCGGAACTTGCTTGCGCTCATGTGATGGGTCACGGGGTAGGTGGTCGCCATTGTATCTCAAACAGTCATACGACAGAGTTGCAGAACTACCATTCGTTCTCAGCTTCGGCTGGCAAGCCGGCCGGCTTAAACTGGTTTTGTTTGCGGCGCAGGAGGAAAATCACTCCAATCGAGCCCAGCGTCGGAGGAATGATAAGGATCAAAATTCCGCTGCGCAAGGCTTGAATCATGCGCGCGCCCGCGGAAGCCGCCTGAGTATAGCAAAGCGCGCAGCCTTGGGAAAAAGCAGGCACAGGCGCCAGCAGGAGGATCAGTCCCGCCAGCGCGATGCCAATAAGCCGGATTGATCTCTGGAGCTTCATGTTCACTTCCTCTGGGAGCCGAGTTGTGGCGTCCACGCTACTTTGCCCACGGCACCCCGCCAGAGAGCCGGAAGCTGTCCGTCCACCCATATTGCATGGCCAACAGCACAAAAACCGTAAAGACCACGACAAACCACAGCAATCCGCGATTCTCCGCCCCCAAATGCATAAAGAACAAGAGCGCCAGTCCGGCCTCGACGATCGCCACGATCATCATGCGCACAAACATCTGTGACGCGTCAATATTTTGATAGGCAATGACGAACTGAAACGCTGCGAGGGCCAGTATGCAAAGGTAGACGATCAGGTCTTTCCCGATTCCACCACTCTTATGTTCTTCGGCGGTAGTCATAGTGATATGCTCCAACCCCGATCAATCTCAGTGGGCCAGATTCAGAAGATAGACCAAGGGCACCACGAACATCCAAACCATATCCACGAAGTGCCAATAGAGGCCGAGGATTTCGAGGTCATCGGCCTTGTAGCGGCCGCGTTGATATCGGATCCCGACCACAATCAGAGCGATTACGCCAGCGGTGACGTGCGTAAGGTGCAACCCGGTGATGCTAAAAAATGCCGAGCCGAACAGCCCGGTTCCCCAGGGGTTCTGAAACAGCGTCATTCCCTCACCGATCAACGCCATCCACTCGCGAATGTGCAGCAGAGCAAAAATGATGCCCGCGGCAGCGGTAATAAAGGTCCAGCGGAGAGCTCTCGACTTGTCGCCCGCCTTGGCGGCCCTGATTCCAAGCAGCATAGTCAAGCTGCTGGTCACGAGGATGACTGTCATAAGCGCAACGTTGGTGATGCTGTGGAAAGGCCTCGGCCAGTTGGGAGTGGCGTTGCGGATAAATCCATAGGCTACCAGGCACGCAGCAAAAGTCGCGGTGTCGGCGATGATGAACAGCCACATCGCCATTTTTTTTGCCGGAATCGAAAATGCGGGTTCCGCGGTCAGGCCCGCTGCGGGTCCTCCCATGGTCAAATCGGCGTGGCTCACGGGTGCCTCCCTCCTCCTGCTTGAGCTGGCTAAAGCTTCATCCACAGCAACAACAGCAGATATACCCAAAGCACGTCCATAAAATGCCAGTAGCGCGAGGTCGCATCCAGCGTACTTTTTCGCAGGATCGACTGATTAAGTCTGCGAATCACACGCATTAACCCGCCCAGCCCGCCAAGCACGTGCAGGGCATGCATTGCCGTCAGCACGTAGAAGAAAGAGCTGTTGGGATTGGTGGCCAGGTAAAGTCCTTGGGAACGCAATTGCAGCCAGGCGAGGTACTGGCCACACACAAAAAACAATCCAAGGAACAGCGTGATGTAAAGCCAGCGCGCCGGGCTGGCGACTTGGCTTCTTCGCCCGCCCATGAAGGCTCCCACCTTGCGGCGTGCCACCTCCAGCGCAACGCTACTGGCGAAGAGTACAAGGGTGTTGAGATAGAGAATTCGGGGGAGGGCAAGGTGCCGCCAATCCAAAGCCGACCCTTGCCGAACAATCAAGGCGCTGGTGAACGCCAGAAAGGTCATGGTGATCGAGGCGAGCACGACCCAGATTCCGGTTGAGGCTGGCGGCGGAGCATAGTCCTTCACCGCTCGCAAATCTCCAACAGACGGAACTAGATTCCCTCCGCCGCCGTTGCCGGAATTGCTGGCCAGCCTCGAAGGGTCGCGGCCTTCTTCGATTTTTGGCGGTTGGTGTACCGTTGTCGCCATAAGATTACAAAACTCCAATCACAAGGGTTTCGATCACGCCTCTTCTTCCGCAGTTTTGACCTGTTCTGGCGAGGCTTGCATCACATAGTCGCCCAGCGAGCTTTCAACCCCATACTGATAGGGATCGTGGTAAACCTCTGGCAGCTTATCGCCAAAATTGTTATGTGGCGGCGGGGAGGACGGCGTGCTCCACTCCAGAGAAGTCGCTTGCCAGGGGTTGTCCGGCGCCGGCTTGCCCCAGAAGCGGCTATGAATCAGGTTGTACACGAAGATGAGTTGGGCTGCCCCGGTGAACAATGCAGCCACGGTAATAAACCGGTGCAGCGGAATGAGCGGCTGGGTGTAGTCATTCACAAACGCCTGGTAGCGGCGCACGTTCCCAGCCATGCCCAGGTAATGGAACGGCATGAAGATGCAATAGGTGCCGACGAAGCTGCACCAGAAGTGGATCTTACCCAAGGTTTCGTTCATCATGCGTCCAAACATCTTGGGGAACCAAAAGTAGGTTCCCGCAAAGATTCCGAACATCGCTGCCACACCCATCACCATGTGGAAGTGCCCGACCACAAAGTAAGTCGCGTGCAGCATGATGTCAGTCGAGGGCTGGGCTAAGAAGAAGCCGCTGACCCCGCCGCTGATAAACATAGAGATAAAGCCCAAAGCAAAGAGCGAAGCTGAGGTAATGCGTAGCTTCGCGCCGTAAAGGCTGCCCAGCCAGATCAGCACCAGGATGGTGGAAGGGATGGTGATAATCAGAGTTGGGAAGGAGAAAGCCAGCGACGAAACCGGATTCATCCCGCTGACGAACATGTGGTGCCCGTACACCATGTAACTCAGAACCGCCAAGGCTCCCATGGAGTAAACCACTACTCGATGGCTCAGCATCGGTTTCCGCATGCTGGTAATCAAGACATGAGAAATAATACCCATGCCCGGCACAATGGCGACATAGACCTCTGGATGTCCGAAGAACCAGAACAGGTGCTGCCAGAGCAGAGTCGAGCCACCAGAATGCGGCTGCACCTGATCACTGATGACTAGATTGGACGGGACAAAGAAGCTGGTTCCGGCCACGTGATCGAGGATGAGCAAGATGCAGGCGGGCATGAGCACGGCAAAAGCGGCCAGACCCATGCAGGAGGTAATGAACCATGCCCAAGCGCTCAGCGGCAGGCGCCACAGACTCATGCCGCGAGTTCGCATATCGAGCGTAGTAGTAATGAAGTTTAATGCGCCGAGCAGTTGGCCAACGCAGAACAGGGCAATGGATGTTGCCCAGAGAACCACGCCAGTGCCCTCGCCGGGGCCGGCAACCTTTCCAATCGCACTCAGCGGTGCGTACTGAGTCCAACCGCCCAGGGTCGGTCCCTCACCCACAAAGAACGACGAGATCAGAACCACGAAGGCCACGAACGTGACCCAAAACGACATCATGTTGAATCGTGGGAAGGGCATGTCCTCCGCGCCGACCTGGATGGGCAAAAAGAAGTTGCCGAAGCCTGCGAAGGGCGCAGTGGTAAGCACAAAAAAGACCATGATGGTGGCGTGCATGGTCATCAACTGCAGGTAGAACTCTGGCGTCATCACGTTGCCGGGCGCACCGTTGCTGGAAAGCAAATGGAGCCCTGGAATCGCAAAGTTCGTCCACCCGAGGTGGATGCGCATCAGCCACGAAAGGAACATCCCAACCAGAACCGCCACCAAGGCGAGCCCGTAATACTGCTTGCCGATGACCTTGTGATCGAGGCTGAAAATGTACTTCCGAATAAAGCTGGTGGGCGGCGCAGGATGTGCTACGTGGGCGTGCGCTGACATATCGTGCATGTGCTCACCTCATGTTTTGTGTCCGCCTCATAAGGGGCGGACGGGCTTTGCCTACTGCGACGCCGCTTGCTTCTTGAGCCAGTCGTCAAAGTCTTGCGGGGACATCACACTCAGATAAGCCTTCATGTTGTAGTGTCCCAAGCCGCAGAGCTGCGTACAGACAATCTCATACCGCCCGACTTTGGTCGCCGTGAAATGCAGAGAAAGATCCAGTCCGGGAACGAAATCTTGCTGCACCCGCAACTCCGGAACGAAAAACGAGTGTCCGACATCTTTTGAGTGCATAAGCAAATGAATCTCCCGGTTCACCGGAACGGCCATTTCAGCAGTTACGATGTCATCCTTTGAATCGGGGTCGTGGTCCAAATCGAGTCCGAACACATTCTGGGTCGCCTCGCTGATCATCTCGGGGTGAATCGGGCCAAACCTTGCATCCGGGCCGGGGTAGCGAAAATAGAAGGCGAATTGTCCGGCTTGGACTTGAACCGGCATGGCGTTGGCAGAGGGCGGAGTGAAATAGACGTTAGCCCAAGCCTTGACTCCGAACACTCCCAACGCCAGAACTTCCGTTCCAACCAAGAGGAAGGCCGCCCAAACCATAGCCTTGGCGCCACCGGGGAAGTGCTTGGTCTTCTCGCCGGGACGCGGGTTGGAAAATTTCCAAATGAAAAAGGCCAAGATGATCTGGGAGGCCAAGAACGAGATTCCTGCTTCCGCCATGGTTTCCGACATCTGCTCGTCAATCGGCGCTCCGTGGGTCGAGATGTCTGGCGCCATCCACCACGTGTGCCGCAGGATCGGAATCGCAGAAGCAATCGCAATCACGAAAATCGTCACCGCAAAGAATTTCGCCATATTGCCCTCGCGTGTGGCTGGATATCGGTCCGCCTGGTTAGCCCTGGTTCAAAGTGATTGTTCTCCCTCTCCAAAGGAGGGCGAACAGGCAAGTACTTAGATGGCCCGCAGCGGTTCTCTTGTCACTTCGCTTTGAAAGTGAAGTCAGCTTTCGCTGGCGCCCCGGCGGTGACGGTCACTTTTTGCGTCTGCGCACCGTAAGTTTCCTGCCAAGCCGTCAACGTATAGTTGCCCGGAGGCACGTTGCTGATTGTGTATACGCCATTGTTGTCGCTGGTGCCGTACGGACCCTTCACTACGACATGGTAGCCGCTCATCCAAGGATGGATATTGCATTTCACATGGATTGCGGCTTCCTCCGCCGGCCAGAAAGTATCGATGGGTGGAGCTCCTGCTGGCTGGGACTTATTCCACTCATGATTGGCGCTGCCTGGTTTGGGCATGGGATGGATATTATGCGAATGCGGGTCGCTGTTAGTGACCTTGAAGTGCTGATTCACATCCACCGCGAGGACATGCGGGATGTACTGGCAGCCCTTCTGATCGAAGGTCGGGGTCTCAGATGACGCCTGGCTGGCTGCTGCCGCTGGTAGGCCTTCGGAGATATAGACCGCGACGTACTGCAAGGCATTATTGGGGCCGGTGACAACGGTTTCCGTGGTTACGGGATGAGCGGCGTGTTCTTTCTGGCACACCGGCTCTTTCGACATGTCAATTGGGCGCTGGTGCGGGGGAGTGCCGTCCAGCTTGATGGTCCCGGTAATTTTTCCTTCCGCGGCGGCGCTGACGCTGCGCGTGGAGTACAAGAGGCCGAACGCGAGTATCAGTATCACCGCCAGAAATCCGGCGAATTGGTAATGCGCTTTCATTTCTCTCTCCTAACCGATCAGAACGGATCTGACTTTTCTGTCCTGTGCACGCCTCACCGCGCGTGCTGCGGAGCTTGCTATTGTTGCTGTTGAGGTTGCGGTCGCTGCTGCGGCTGTTGCTCCGGCTGCTGCTGCTGAGGAGTTGCGGCCGGTACTGCCGCATTAGGGTTGATGGGCTTCAACCCGAGTTGCTTGGCAATCTGCCTCGCCTTCGTGTTCAGAGGTTGCAAACTACGGAGATAGAACACGAGGTCCCACGCCTCGTCCGGTTTCACGTTGTCTGCGAAGGAAGGCATTGGCGTACCGTCCAGACCGGTCATGAAGATCTTGTAGAGGTCCTGATCGGTACTGCCGCATTTGAAGCGGGTGCCGCCGTGGAAGTCGAACGGACGGATCGGCCGGTTCTGATCGTCGGTGAGAGTGTCAGCTGAAGGTCCGTTGCCGCGACCCTCGACGCCGTGGCACTTCCAGCATTCCAGCTTTTGGAATACTGCTTGGCCCGCCTTAATCCTGTCTGCGGTCACTTCTGGCTCGGGTGGAATTTGGATGGGGGTCCCCGGCTTCTCGGTTACCCAGCGGGCAGAGAAATGCTTCACGTAGGCGACCATGTCCACCCGTTCCTGCTGGGTGAGCGGCAGCCATTGCGGCATGTTGGAGTCCATTAGGCCGCGGCCGATGGTGTTAAAGAGGTCATCGTCGGTGGGCAGAGTTCCGGTGGGAGTAGAACGGCATTTGAAAGTTGCCAGGGTAAAGTTGCGCGGCTTGGGATCAAGCCACTGGGCGTTTTCGCCTTCGCCGTCGCCTAACTCTCCATGGCAACCCCAGCAGTAGCGACGATAATTTTCGGGGGCTTTGGTGGCAAGGCCAGTCTTGCCATCGGCGTGGCTCTGCATGTTCAGCCGCTCGGCTTCGGTGTACTTCGTCTCTTGAGCTGAAGACAATGCGGCTAGTGCGATAACCACAGCCGCGCTTACGAGCAGCGAGAATGTGAGTGATTTTGTGCGCATCTGTCTTCCTCTCTAGAAGTCGAAGTCAAATCCAAAGAACAAGCTGTTGCTGGTGAGGTCGGTGGCGCTGAGCGGTGAACTGGCGCGCACCCGGGCCCACGAGTATTCGTTGTGCCAGGCAAAACCCGCGCGACTGGTCATGATCGGATACCAGCGGTAGCCGAGCGTAAACGAGTCGAGATCGCCCAAATCGGAAGGGTTGGTGGGCAGAGCCTGTTGCGACATGCGAATGAATTCCGTGCGTCCGAAGATAATGAACTGCGGATTCACCGTGTAACGAGGCTCGATGAAAGCCCCGTTCCAAGTGGCCGCGCGCGCGCCCGCCGGTAGGGGCGAGTTGGCGGCAGTGGATGTTGCGAAGAAAGGGCTGTCCCAGCCATGCTGGTAATACACGCCGACGCTAAACTTCTGTATATAGAAGTCGCCGAAAAAGCCCTCGCGGTGGAAAGACTTGTCCCCCAGGCTGGAACCCGGGACCGGCAGGCCGCCGGAGGTCAGCGAATAGGTAGGCGCCTGTCCTACGAGGGCGTAAGCTCCAATTCTTTGCAATCCAAGACCGCCAAGATCAAACGCCTGGCTGGCGCTGAAATATCCGCTGTAGGTGTTAGCGTTCACCAAGTCGGGGCTGCCGTCGCTGGAACTTAGGAGCGCAGCGGAAAGTCGCGTGTGGTCATTCGCCGAATGTCCCGACCACTCGACACCCAGTTGGTTATCGCCGAGCTGGGCGAAGAAATTATTGTCACCTGCGGGCACAAAGTGATAGAGCGCGTAGCCGCCCGCCGCTGATGACAGCGAGATGATGCGCTTTTCCGAAAGGAAATTGTCCAGCTCAAACTTGCCAAACTTTATGTTGAGCCAGGGGCTACGGAACAGGTTGTCGAGCCGCACCCACATGGACTCGAAACCAAAGGTGGCAGTCTCATCCGCGGAAGGCACCAGAAGGAAGGAAATGTTTTTCTCCAGCGTGCCGCCAGAGAGGATGTCGAGACCAGACAAATCAAACCCATGCTGGGTGATCTGCACTTCGGCCGTGTTTGGACCCGCTCCAGTGTCGACGGCTACCCGGTTGGTGCCCTCACGGTGAAAGTGAGGAGTCACGCGGAAAGCCACCGGCCAATACGACGGGTTTTGCCAGATCGGCGCGTCCCGGTCATTCATCAGTTGATAGCCGTTGTCCTTAAATCGCCAACCAAAATCGTTGAGAATCGGCCATGCCACGTGGCACGCCGAGCAGCGTAGGCCATACTTTCGGGCAAAGGCGGGGATAGCGTGAACACTTTGTACGCTACCCAGGAACAGAAACAACACCAGCAAACCTGGCAGTACGGTCCTCTGGGAGAGGGACATCGAGTCCTCCTGGCTGAGCTAGGAACACAGGTTGATCTCAACGTGAAAAAGGCACGCACCCCACAAGTGCGTGAGGACGCACTTTTTATCACGAGCGTTAAATCAGAGTCAAGAAAAAAGAATGTGAGCCGCCCCGCGGGAACTTCGAGATGACTTGGCATTCGTAGGTTGGGGAACATCGGTGAGGCCGCGCACCAGCATTCTGGCCACGGTGACTGCCGTCTGCCGGGCTTGCTCGCGGTCGTGTCCGAGCACTACCGGGCGCATAAAGCCGAACATAAAACCGATCACCCCCACGCTGTGCGCGAGAGCGTCGATTTCGTTCTGCGGCAGAGCTCGGCACTCCTCGAACCGGATGAGCCGGTCCCTGATTGCTTTCGCACGTTTCATGGGACCGATGCGGGAGAGAACTTCACCCGCTGAAGGATCGAGCATGGCGCGCGGGACGAGCACGCGGAAAAATTCCCGGTCTTCCCACATTCGCGCTATCTCGAACTCCACGAGCTGCTGAATTTCGCCGCTGATATCCAGGGCAAGGGGCAATCTTTCGCTGAGATCGGTGATTTCCTGCGTGACCCGGCATTGGATGATCGCCAGAAGCAATCCGGACTTTCCGCCGAAGTAACGGTGGATCAAGCCTTCCGCACACCCTGCGGCTGCGGCAATTTGCCGTGTAGTGGTGGCATCGAAGCCCCGTGCGCTGAACAAACTCGTGGCCGCCGCGATTAGCGCACGCTCGCGCGCCGGTCGATTCTGTTTTCTGTCACCAATCATGCTGGCCATGGTCCGCCCCTTTTTGCCCCAAACATTGCAGCGGAGTATAGAACGGAAGAACCGGTTGCAATCGCTTCCAGTGCCGATGTGGTGCAGAATTTACATTCTTTTTACAACTGGAGGCCCTCCTGGGCTTGCAATAGGCGGGATGGGTCCGGTCAGCGTGGCAATTTCTGAAAAAGCCGTATGGGGCAAGGGTTTGGCCCCGAGCAACGGTACTCTGTCCAGCTACATCAAAGAATTCGCTTCCAGTGTCGTTGGCCAAAACTACTGATGTACTTGGCGGTTTTTCGTTGGTAGCTCCGGGGGTTGTACATGCGCGGTATCGCTGTGCTGGCTTCACTGCTGGTGGGTGTTGCCGGGTGTTTGATCTTGCTGACAAGTTGTGGGGGCGGCAGTTCTTCCGGCAATCCCAATCCTAATCCCAATCCCACTCCGACTTCTCAGTTGACCGTCCAGTCTTCCGGGACTGGAACTGGAGTTGTGACCAGCACTCCCGCCGGCATCAGTTGCGGGAACACCTGCAGCTCGAGCTTTACGCAAGGCTCGCAAGTTACGCTGAACGCCGTGGCCGATCCCGGTTCTGTGTTTGCGGGATGGAGCGGACCGTGCAGCGGAACCGCGGCGTGCACGTTGACTATGACGGCCAATCAGACCGTGATGGCAACGTTCAATATCACTTCTCAGTTGACCGTCCAGTCTTCCGGTACCGGAAGCGGGGTGGTGACCAGCACTCCCGCCGGCATCAGTTGCGGACAGACCTGCAGTTCCAGCTTTACCCAAGGCTCGCAAGTTACGCTGAACGCCGTGGCCGATCCCGGTTCTGTATTTGCGGGATGGAACGGACCGTGCAGCGGAACCGCGGCGTGCACGTTGACCATGACGGCCAATCAAACCGTGATGGCAACGTTCGACATCACCTTTTCATTGCAGTCGATCAATCACATCGTTTTCATGGCGCAGGAGAATCGGTCGTTCGATCACTACTTCGGCGCTTTGCGCCAGTACTGGGCGGATAACGGCTATCCTGACCAGCCGTTTGACGGTTTGCCGCAATTTCCTACCAGTTCGCCGTCCGGAGCTCCGCCAACGAATCCTGGATGCGATCCCGCCTTCCCCTTTCCCGGAAACGATTGTGTGTTCGACAGCAACAGTCCGAACGTGCAGTCGTACCATTTGCAAACGACGTGTGTGGAGAATCCCAGTCCTTCGTGGAATGAGTCGCATGTGGGGTGGAACCTGACCAATCCAGTTTCTCCCACCGCGACCTTGGATGGGTTTGTCTGGGCGGCGGGCCACGACTCGCGCAACATGGTCCCGCCGTTCTTCGATACTGATGGCGTGCGTACCATGGGCTACTACGATGGCACTGATCTCAACTACTACTATTTCATGGCGTCGAACTTCGCCACGTCCGACCGCTGGTTTTCTCCGGTAATGTCGCGAACCGCCCTGAATCGGATGTACCTGCTGGCAGGGACCTCGCATGGACACGCCTACCCGCTCAACGACAGTGGCAGCCCGCAATTAAGCGATCCGATTATCTTCCAGATCCTGCAGCAGGCCGGGATCACCTGGAAAATTTACGTCCATCCCGGACCCGATGGGGCCACTGATCCCGCTTCGCTCTACCAGCAGAGCTATGTTCAGAACTTCACTTACGGGAGCACCATTCTTAACCAGTTCCCGCAGAACATTCAGCCCATCGCGCAATATTTCACCGACGTGCAGAACGGCACGCTGCCCCAGGTGGCCATGATCGAGCCAGCTTCAGAAGTTGCCCTGGATGAGCATCCGGCCGATCTCGATAACAGCACGCCGCCGAATATTCAGGCCGGAGCGAAGTACGTCGCGTCGATCATGAACGCTCTAATGGCGAGCCCTTCGTGGAAAGACTCCGCCTTTATCTTCACTTTCGACGAGTTCGGCGGCTTCTATGATCACGTTGCGCCGCAACCCACCGTGAGTCCAGACGGAATTGCTCCCACCGACCTGTTCACGGGAGACGTTTGCACCAAGGTGACAGGCCCGACCTGCGACTTCACGTACACCGGATACCGCGTGCCGCTGATCGTAGTGTCGCCATTTGCCAAGAAGCAATACGTCTCCCATACCGTCGCCGATTACACAGCAATTTTGAAGTTGATCGAAACGAGGTTTGGATTAACGAGCTTGACCCAGCGCGATGCCGCGCAGATTGATATGACTGAATTCTTCGACTTCAACAATCCCGCATGGATGACCCCACCCAGTCCCCCAACACAGAAAACCGGGGGCGCTTGCTATTTGGATCACTTGCCATGAGCGGTTGTAAGGCCAACCTGTTGTCGGGCGGAGCGAAGGCAATCGATTCTAGGGCGCGTTGCTTCTAGGCGTAACCGTTCTTCGCTCCGCTCGGCGCCATAATTCCAGCAAACTCGAGGCGGTCTGCGTCATCCAAGTGCGCGCAGGCATACCAGGCTTTGTGAATCTCAAGCACGCGATCGAGAATCTCTTCATTTTTTGGGTTTCGACTCTTGAGTCCCGGTGCGAAGCCATTTCTTCAGCGGTTTTGACCCGAGGCGAAGTCTTTTACTTGGCGTGACAAGCTGATGGCGTTCAACGAGACGGGTTCGGAAGTTAATCCCTGGCTTATCGCGATCGCCGTAATGTCGAGCACATTCATGGAGGTGCTGGATACGACGGTGGTGAACGTCTCCCTCCCGCATATTGCCGGAAATCTTTCTGCGAGTACGGATGAAGCCACCTGGACGCTGACATCGTACCTGGTGGCTAACGCAATTATTCTTCCCATGACCGGCTGGCTGGCCCAGCGCTTCGGGCGCAAGCGTCTGTTGATGACCTCGGTTGCCGGGTTCACCATCTCTTCGTTTCTGTGCGGGCTTGCTCCCTCGCTGCCACTACTGATCATTTTTCGAATCATTCAGGGCGCATGCGGCGGAGGCCTGCAGCCGCTTTCACAAGCGATCCTGCTGGAGGCGTTTCCTCCGGAGAAGCGCGGGCAGGCAATGGCATTCTGGGCTCTGGGCATTGTGGTGGCGCCCATGCTTGGCCCGGTTGCCGGAGGCTGGTTAACGGACAACTACAGTTGGCGCTGGGTTTTCTATATCAACGTGCCCATTGGAATACTCGCGCTCATCCTGACACAGGCCTATGTTTCCGATCCTCCTTACCTGCGGCGTGAAAGGACTGGCATTGACTACTGGGGCATCGGACTGCTTGTGCTGGGAATTGGTTCATTGCAGATCATGTTGGACAAAGGCCAGGAAGAAGACTGGTTCAATTCGCACTTTATTACCACGCTGGCGGTCCTTGCGGGCATTGGTCTGGCTGGATTAATCATTCGAGAGCTGAAGGCCGACCACCCGGTGGTAGATCTCACCATCTTCAAGTATCGTTCGTTCGCCATCGGCACGTTCCTGATGACCGTGGTGGGATTTGTCTTGTATGGCAGTACGGTGCTGCTGCCGCTGCTGATGCAGGAATTGCTGGGGTACACAGCGACACACGCCGGCGTAACCAACCTGCCGCGCGGCCTGGCGTCGTTCATGATTATGCCGTTGGTTGGGATTCTGACCGGCAAGATCGACAATCGCAAACTGCTGGGCGCCGGGCTCCTGGGATCGGCTACGGCGATGTTTCTTCTATCCCGGCTCAGCTTGAACGTTGGATTTTTGAATTTCTGGTGGCCGCTCATACTGCAAGGCGCCTCGCTTGGCTTGGTGTTCGTTCCGCTCACGACGGTCACCAACGGTCCAATTCCCAGAGAACGAATGGGGAACGCGACCAGCGTCTTCAACTTAATGCGCAACATTGGAGCAAGCATTGGAATTTCCATGGTTGCGACCATGCGGTACCGCAGGCAACAGGCCCACCTGCACGATCTCGGCGCGCACGTCAGTACGAACAATCTGCAGGCGCAACAACTCATCCAGCAACTGCGCGGCTACTTCATCTCTCAGGGGCACGATGCGGTGACTGCGACCCACCAGGCGTACGGCGCAGTGTGGGGAATGGTGCAGAGGCAGGCGGCAATGCTGTCCTATAACGATGTTTTCCTTTTTCTCGCCCTCATGTTCTTCGCTATGCTCCCGCTCGTTCTCCTCATGAAGAAGGTGAAAGCCGCGAAGGGCGCCGCAATGGCGCACTGATCTCTTCAGGGCGCATTCGAAAAGCAAGGCGGCATATCATAGACTCGAGGGTCAGTAAGCTACCGTATGCTTCCGCGCAGTAGCTAGTAAAGCGGCGCCATGTAAACCAGATGTCTGGCTCTTGTAAAAAGATTGTCAACAGTACGGACGAAGGCTTTTCTGCAGCCAGAGTAGTAGTACCCTTGTAGGGTATTTCGGCGTGCAGGAGGCATCCAGCCTATGATCCGTCTCGAAACCGTTCGAACTTCAGCCCCGCCGCGTATTCATGCGGAAATTATGACTGCTGAGCCGGGAACTATGCCCATGGAGAGAATTCTGGTGGTCGAAGATGACCGTGCCGTGCAGAAGGCGTTGAAGCGCCTGTTTGAATCGGAAGGCTTCGCGGTCGAGATCAGTCCAGATGGTAAGTCGGCAATCGAAGCTTTCCGGGCTGCGGCTCCCGCCGCGATTGTGCTCGACCTGAGGCTGCCGCTTATGTCGGGACGGGACGTTTGCCGCGAGATCAAGGCACAGACGCCTAGCATTCCGATTATCGTGTTGAGCGCAGCCAGTGATGTTTCGGACAAGGTGCTGTTGCTCGAGCTGGGCGCCGACGATTACGTGACCAAGCCTTTCAGTCCGCGGGAACTGCTGGCCCGAGTGCGGGCAGCGTTGCGTCGCACCACGCGTAACGGTCCGACCGAAGTTGTCAGCTTCGCGGGCATCTCGGTCGATTTCACCAAGATGGAGGTAATCCGCGATGGTCAAGCGGTGGGACTTACGGCGCAGGAATTCAAGACGCTGAAGTTTTTGGTGCAGAACGCGGAGCGCGTGATCAGCCGGGATGAGTTGTTGAATGAAGTCTGGGGCTATCAGAATTATCCTTCGACGCGGACTGTGGACAATCACATTTTGAAGCTGCGGCAGAAGCTGGAAAGGGATCCAGCAAACCCGGTGCATTTCCGCACGGTTCATGGCATTGGTTACAAATTCGTGCGCTGACCGGCGTGGCGTGGCAGGCAGCGGTTCGCCACATAACAGGGCCAAGGAGACAGCATGGTGAGACTTCGATTACGCACCAAGTTTCTGCTCTCCATGATCCTGATTACTGCCGGCCTTACTTTTACCAGCCTGTGGTTTGTCCGGCGCAGCATTCAGTCTCAGGTAACCAAGGAAATCTTCTCCGACCTGCAGAACTCGGCTACAACCTTCCAGAATTTTCACCAGCAGCGCGAAATGACGCTGACGAGATCCGCCGAGTTGCTGGCGGATTTGCCCATCCTTCGGGCACAGATGACCACCCAGGACGAAGCGACGATTCAGGATGCATCCAGCGATCTCTGGCATCTGGCGGGAAGTGATCTGTTCGTGCTGGCGAATCGCAGCGGCAAAGTCGTGGCGCTGCACACGGAGTCCCCGGGGCTGACTCGCGAAATGGCACAGGATTCGCTGGCCAAGTCACTTGCCCACGAAGGAAGCGGGCACTGGTGGTATGGCGGACAGCACCTTTACGAAGTCTTTCTCAAGCCAATTTATTTTGGCGCGCCCGCCGACAATCGCCTGCTCGGTTTTCTGGCGATAGGCTTTGAGATTGATGATCGTGTCGCGTCGCAGGTGAGCCGCATTGCCACCAGCCAGGTGGCGTTCTATTACGGCGGCACGATTGTGAAGAGCACGCTGAATCCCATCAATGAGGCCGAGTTGGCGCGCCAGGGAGTAATTCGATCGCCGGTGGGAAGCAACCCGGTTCAGGTGCAGCTTGGGGACGAACGCTTTCTCGCCACGTCGCTGGATTTAACCAACGGCGCCACACCTCCGGTAATTCTGACGGTGTTCAAATCCTATGACCAGGCGACCGCGTTTCTTGACAGCCTGAATCGTCTGCTGCTTGCCCTGGGGCTGGCGGCGGTGGCGGTGGGCAGCGGGCTGGTATTTTTCTTATCCGATACTTTCACCCGTCCGCTCGCCAACCTGGTCGCCGGCGTGCGCGCTCTCGAAAAGGGCGACTACAATTATGCCTTAGATACGCGCGGAGATGACGAAGTCGCCGAGGTCACCGGCGCCTTTAACCGCATGCGTAACAGCCTTCTGAAAACCCAGCAGGAACTACTGGAGGCCGAACGGCTGGCTACCATCGGACGCATGGCAAGCTCGGTCTCTCATGACCTGAGGCACTCACTGGCGGCGATCGTCGCCAACGCCGAATTCCTCTTGGAAAGCCGCTTGTCATCAGAGCAGCGCGAGGAGCTATATCAGGAAGTGCGTATGGCGGTAAACCAGATGACCGATCTGATCGACTCGCTGCTCGAGTTCTCGCGCACCCGGGAATCGCTGCGGCCAACTTATGGCAGTGTTCGAGAGACCATAGATCGGGTGATCCATGCCATCCGCACGCATCCGGAATACCACCATGTGCATATATCGGTCACGGAAAATGGCAATAGCGCCGGCTGGTTCGACTCCAAGAAGCTGGAGCGAGCACTGTACAACCTGCTGACCAACGCGTGTGAAGCTGTCTCGACCGACCATGGCCATGTTGAGGTCGAGCTGCGTGAAGTGGCGGGTGGAGTCGAGGTCAGGGTCTCGGACAATGGCCGTGGCATTCCCGAGTCTATTCGCACCACGCTATTTGAGCCGTTCGTCAGCTACGGCAAAGAAAATGGCACGGGACTGGGGCTCACGGTGGTGCAAAAGATTGTCCAGGATCATGGAGGTGACGTTATCGTCGAAAAAACGTCAAAGGAGGGAACGGTTTTCCGTCTTTTGCTGCCGCTGACCTCCTCTTCCAATGGCCACCCGGTCACGCGAGCGGATGGTACTGCGATTCCGATGCCACCTCTGGCGCGTACGAAACCAGCAGAATCGGAGTAGGATTCTTGATTGCTCCGGGGCAGCACCCATGCAGTCGGGCCACCCGTAGGGCGACTTCCATCTCTTGGAGGCGGATCGTGACACAGGGGAATGTTTTGCCTGGTTTTACTGTGAAATCTGGTTTGACAGCTTTGTGCATGGTTGTCTTGACCCTGTCGGGGTGGGCGCAACAAGCCGCTCCGCCCAGCACGCCTGAGAGCGAGTCGCTGGCTGCGGCGGTTCGTGACCTGCAACAACAGGTGCGCGAATTGCGCGAGGCAGTTTCCGAGGTGCGCACCGAGGCCGCACAGTACCGTGCCGAAACCGCGGAATTGCGGCGCGAACTCGCAGCCAGCCGCGCAATTGCAGCTTCGCCTTCGTCTGAATCGGCAAGTTCAGAGCCTTCGGCAACCGCGCCAGCTCAGGAGAACACCGGAACCGCCACCGCCTTGGAGAGCCGAGTAGCCGCCCTGGAAGATTCGACCCAACTGCTGGGCAGCAAAGTGGACGAACAGTATCAGAGCAAAGTATCTAGCGCCTCAAAGTATCGTGTGCGGCTATCCGGAATCGCACTGATGAACCTTTTCAGCAATCGCGGGGTGACCGACACACAGGACGTCCCCACATGGGCCGACCCGCGCACTGCGATCGATTCCAAAGGCGATTTCGGCGCCACGCTGCGCCAATCCGAAATTGGGCTCGAAGTGTTCGGTCCGCACCTGGCAGGGGCAAAGACAAGCGGCAACGTGCAGTTCGACTTCTCGGGGGGATTTCCCAACACCCCGAATGGCGTCGACTTTGGGCTCGTGCGGTTGCGCATTGCCACCATGCGCCTCGACTGGGAACGAACATCGCTGATTGCCGGACAGGATAATGTTTTCGTCTCACCACTCACGCCGACGTCGTTCGCATCGCTGGCGGTACCCGCTCTGACCTACGCGGGAAATCTGTGGGGATGGATTCCGCAGGTGCGAGTGGAACATCGTTTTGATATGTCAACGGACCAGAGCGTTACTGTACAGGGCGGAATCTTCGACAATCTGACGGGCGAAACTCCCGCCGATTCCTTTGTTCGCTATCCGCACGCGGGGGAAAGAACTGGCCAGCCAGCATACGGCACGCGTGTTACCTGGACGCATACCATTTTCGGACAGCCATTGACGATTGGCGCGGCTGGTTACTACAGCCGACAGGACTGGGCTTTCAATCGTCACGTGAACGGGTGGGCTGGAATGTCGGATTGGCAAATCCCACTGGCTCCTCGCGTGGAACTTTCGGGTGAGTTTTACCGCGGCCAGGCGATTGGCGCGCTGGGATCGGCTTTCGCGCAGAGCGTGCGTCTTAACGGCGATTACATGTTGCCCAATACACGCGTGCTCGGGCTAGATTCCGTGGGAGGCTGGTCTCAACTGAAAATCAAAGCCAGTTCAAAGTTGGAGTTCAACGGAGCGTGGGGGATCGACAGTCCCTTCGCCGGTGAGGTGCGTAATTTTGTGGGGGTCCAGAATTATGTGTTGACGTCGCTTCAGCGTAATCGTAGCGGGCTGGTGAACTTCATCTACCGTCCACGTTCCGACTTGCTCTTTTCCGCCGAATATCGTCACTTCAGGACTTTTTACAGCGACAACACCAATCCACAAGCACAGCAAGTCAACTTGATTATGGGGTTCCTGTTCTGAATATGAAACCAGCCAATATCATTTTCGGCGTCTTGTTTGTACCTTTGCTCTGCAGCCTATGGGTCTGCGCGCAAAATGTCACTTTGACCGCGCATGTGGCCCTGATGGGCGATAAAGGCAGACCCCAGTCTGGGAACGTCATTCTGTGGCTGGAGCCGATTGGCACCACACCCACTCCGATTGCGGCCACTACTCCAGCGCATCTTCCTCAGCTCATTCAGAAAGACAAGAGCTTTCACCCGCATGTTTTGGTAGTGCCGGTTGGTTCGGTGGTGCAATTTCCAAACCATGATCCTTTCTTTCACAATGTATTTTCGCTGTTTGAGGGGAAGCGGTTCGATCTTGGCCTTTACGAAGCTGGCAGCACCAAGGACGTGCACTTCGATAAACCCGGTATTTCCTATATTTTCTGCAATATTCATGCCCAGATGAGCGCGGTGGTTATCGCTCTGAACACGCCGTACTATGGCATCTCGGATAAACGTGGACAAGTTCTGATTTCCAACGTGCCAGCCGGACGCTACGCGCTACACACCTGGTATGAAGCGGCAGTGCCGGATACCCTCCGCGACCTTACGCGCGAGATCACGGTTTCTGAAGCGAATTCCAGTCTAGGTTTAATGCGCTTGCCGGCTCTACGCCCGCCTGAGGATCACAAGAACAAATACGGTCGCGACTATGAGCCGGCACAGCCGCCCAGTCCAGGTTACGACCGGCCTTAGCGACTCTCCTCGGCCGCACCATAGCTCACAGAAAAAATAAGGTTCGCTCGCCTGCAATTAACACAAAAATGACAAATGCATGACAAACCTGCTGAGTGGCTGTCCTAACCTGCTATGCAACAAGAACGGGTGACCGCTGCTGGCCCGTTCCAGTCATCGGGTCCCGGGACCCATGTGGTTTAAAGGAGCCGGTACCGCTTACAGCCGAGGCAGGGAACCCTTGGTTGCATGCGGGATCCGGCTCGTGCTTTTCTCCCCCCAAAGAAAGATGCCCACCGGAGCACGCTTTGCTCCGCTTGCCCAGACGAGGACGTCTGGGCCTACGTAGAAGAGCTTGCGGAACAACGCTGCCAATTCTGCCGAGCAATGCTCTTTCATCCTACTGACCTTCGGTCAATCCCCAGACACACGAGAGCGAAAATCACCCGGAGATTGCAGAAATCAGGTCGAAATCCAAACTCTCGTGCGATAATTTCGGTTGACTTGAGGTCAATTATGAATGGAGTCGCAAGCAATTTGTTGTCTCCCACCAGCTATCGTAACCGCCCCCCGCGGCCGCGTTCGGAAGGCAAGCGCGCCCGCATAATTGAGGTGGCCATGCGGCACTTTGCCGAAGACGGTTTTGAGGCAGCGCGGGTTGCCGACATCGCCTCCGAACTCGACATTGCCAAGGGGTCGGTTTTCCAGCATTTCGGCAGCAAGGACGGATTGTTCTTCGAGGTCTACAAAAAGGCAGTTCGCGCCTTCTCCCCTTACCTAAACGTCCCGCCCGAGGTCCGTAAGCAGGGCTTTTTCGAGGTGCTGCGTTATTGGCTGGTCCGCACCGAACATATGGTGCGCGAGGACTGGGTCCCCTATCGCGTTTATCTCCTGGGGAATTACGGTACTGACCTGCAGCTGCGGCGCGAAATCAACCGCTTTCTGACCGCCGAAGATCCCTACGGCCGCATTGAATTCGTGCGCTGGGGGCTGGACCGCGGCGAGCTGAGAAAAGATCTGGATGTGGAGATTATCGTTTCCATCATTGATTGGATGGTGGAACGGTTTCAGGACGCTTTGCTCACCGAGGAGCTGGACCCCGGCCTCTTTCGCCGCCAGGGAGAAATCGCGGCACGGAAAGACACGCGCATCAATCAATTTCTTGACATCCTGCAAAGAGCCATCGGCAACCCACGATAAAGGACAGAAGGATGGAAACCGTCCAAGAGATTCTCGCGCAGTATGACGACTCCGCTCCCCTAGCGGAAGCTTCTACCATTCCTGCCCCGTGGTATGTGGATACGCGCGTCGCCGAACTTGAACGGCAGACTGTATTCAGCAATACCTGGCAGATAGTCGGGCGAGCAGAGCAGCTCGAGAAGCCTGGCCAATTTGTGTCAGCGAGAGTCGCGGGCGAGCCAATCGTTGTAGTTCGCGGCAACGACAATGTCTTGCGTGGATTTTTCAACGTATGCCGCCACCATGCCGCTGCGGTCGTGACCCAGCCTTGCGGGCAGGCGTCGTTGCTGCGCTGCCCGTATCACGGATGGAACTATGGCCTTGATGGCTCGCTAAAAGGTATGCCGGAATTCGACGGCGTGAAGGATTTCGATCGCCAGAAGAACGGCTTGGTTCCGATCCAGGCCGACATCTGGGAGCAATTTGTCTTCGTGAACCTCGATCCCAAAGCAGCCGGCCTGCGCGAATTCCTCGGGGGCATGGTGAGGCGATTTGAGCCGCGGGGCATCAGCAAGCTGCACTATTTCGATAGCCGCGTCTACGACATCAATTGCAACTGGAAGGTCTTTGTCGACAACTATCTCGACGGCGGCTACCACGTCCCGCACCTGCACAAAGGTCTGAACTCGGTGCTGGATTACAAGCAGTACACCATCGAGAACGAGGACCGCTACTGTCTGCAGTCGAGTCCCATGGTTACATCCGACGAAGACGCCGCCACCGGCGCCACCCGCAAAGGTGACCGTGCCTGGTACTTCTGGCAGTATCCCAACCTGATGATCAACTGCTACGAGGGCTACATGGACACCAACCTGGTGATCCCGCTGGATGTAGACCACTGCCGCGTCGTCTTTGACTTCTACTTCAGCGATGTAAGCGAGGGTCGCCGCGCCCATAACGAGCAGAGTGTCGCTGTGGGTGCGCGGGTGCAGGATGAGGATCTGGGAATCTGCGAGGATGTGCAGCGGGGGTTGAAGTCGCGCGCATATCGCGCGGGACGGCTTTCAGTGCGGCGGGAGGCAGGAGAGCACCTGTTTCACCGTTTGCTGGCTGCAGACCTGCAAAGTGGACTCAGGCGAAACGCGACCGCAGCAGATTGATGCCAGTAATTACTGACTCTTGTTTGGGATCGTCGGCTGAACCATTCCGCCGGTGCTGACGCCAGTGCTCTTCCGCCAGGAGTTGCCGGCCATGACCCGGTCCACGGTATCTTCCACAGCGCTCAGAAAAGGATAATCCGGCAGCGCATCCGGCATTCCGATGGCAGCAAAATTCCAGTCTGCCACCTCGTGTGTGGCGGTAACCGGCTGCGCCACCGGCAGACCTCGTCGCATGTAAGCGATCCACACCAGGGTTACCGCATTATAGGCGGCACTCTTGATCAGGCTGATGGTGGCAATGTACCTGGCCCCGTGAGAACTAAGGATGCTGACCAGCACCAATTCGATGGCCGCGAACAGGCCGAACCCAAGCGCGATCCCGAAGACCTGTTGCCGGCTGAACGATTTCAGCAGCCGGAAGAAAAATACCAGAAGCACTGCGAGGCCGAGCTGCATAAAGCGGATGGTGCGGTCGAAATTGAACACCGCGGCTACGATCCGGTCCGCGCTGCTCGCTTCGCTTGAGATTGCCATCAATACTGCGGTTACGAAGAGCACCACGCAGGCCCAGCGGAAGATGATGGTCCCAACATTCTGAATCGCTCGGAAAGGCGCGAACAGATGACGCCAGATCTCATCCATCACCAAAACGCCCAGGAAGGCGCTGATGGCGTTACCGGCCCAGTAGGCATCGAAGTATTCCGAATGAGCGTAGCGGTAAATCAGGAACAGAACCGCAGCCTTCAGTGGCTGGAATACCACATAGGTGAAGAATCGAGGGAAAGTTCCGCTCAATCTTCGCCGGACCATGAAGGTCAGTAGGGCGATCTGCAGGATAGGTCCGCAAGCCCAACTCACGGAAGTGAGAACGCTCATTGCCACCGGGAACCTGTGCGCGAGAGCATACCTCTCCTCCGGCCTTCATGCAATACGAATATTGGCCGTGGAAGAAGCGAGCAGTTTTCGTGGTCCGGCTAGTCGTTTTTCAGTGAATCGTTGTCCAGTTAGTCGTTGGCGACGGGCGGACAGACGTTCTTCCGGCAAGCCGGCATTGGTTCGCTACCGTCGGCGAAGATCACCCCTTTTTCAATTGTTGAGTTCGGTGGTCGAGCGATGGCTGCGGTCATGGAGAGGGTTAAGAACGAAGCCGCCATGGCAAAACCAGCCAGCATCATTTGCAGTGTTCTGGGGGAGTGCATTGCTATCCTCCATCAGGAAGATTTGGCGGCAGGGTATATGCCCGAGGCCTGTGGAGAACTTTTTTATTTTCCGAGGATTTTCTCCGCGGTAGGTAGCCAGACGCCGCGACTGGGTCAGTTCAAGCGAGTGGGAAAGGTAGTACCACTACTTCACTCTAAGGCTCATACCACCGGAACCCATGCTTTTGCTCTTGTTCCACCTTCTTCATGAGTGCGAGGGTCCGAGCACGGCGGTAGTTAGCGCAGGCCACCACAATCACATTCATCAGCGCCATGGGCGCCACGTAGGAGTCACCGAAAGATGGAGTATCTACGACAACCACGAAACTCTCGTGTGCGAACTCATTGATGGGCGAAACCAGGGTATTGGTCACGCCTACACAATACGCCCCGTTTGTGCGCGCCTGGCGCAGCCCCTCCAAAGTTTGCCGCAGGCCCCGGCGGAAGCTGATGGCGATAACCAGATCCTTCTTGCCCACGAATCTCACCTTGTGTACGACTTCCGCCGCAGTGGTTGCACACGAAATCGGCAAATCCAGGATCATCAGGTGGTGCTCCAGAAAGCGCACCAAGTGGGATGCCAGGTCGCCTCCAATGACGACGATGCGGCGTGCCGAGTACAGGCGGCGAGTGAGATTCGCGATACGCTCGCCATCGAAGGTGCGGATCAGCCGATTCAAGTTCTTCAAGTCCTGCTCCAGCGACGCTCGTGTCTGTCTGGATAAGGTAAACTTGCGGTCCGAGCCAGTTTGCATGGTGTCAAGGGACGTGGCGTGTGCGATGGAGAGCTCGTGCAGATAGTGCTGAAACTCACGGTAGGATTCGAACTGCATGCCCCGCACGATGCGCACCATGCTGGCGGGATCGGTCTTCAGCAGGTGCGCCATGGCGCGAACGCTGAGTAGAACGAAGTCCCGCGGCCGCTCGAGGGCGGGGCGAATAATCTCCTGTCGCTTGGGACTAAGCAAGCGTAAGCGAGCGGCGGGAGTTATTGGGGGGGGAAGTGGTGTCTTCTTCTTACTGATACGTCTAAACATCCGCCACAAAGCATCTGTGAAAGCGGGTAAATTGTCAATTGCCTAATTGTCAATCTCGGAGGACTGTCAATTTAAGACGAAGGATTGGAAATTCAGTAAGCAAAGCGAGCTGGAAGATGCGGCTTTACTCCCGGCTCCGGAAGCGTATTTTGCGGTAAGGAAGTTCGAGGTAGGTGAAGATAAGTGACCGATCGCAAAACCTAGGAGAACCTAGATGGACTTACCAGGCGCGTGCTTACCCACCCGCAGAGCTTTCCTTGCAACTACCAGCAGTCTACTTGCCGCTGCGATAGCCGTCCCTAAGAGTGGTGCCGCATCGCCAACGGCGGTCGGCGCCGACAATCCATTGCCCCAAAATACCGCGCGCAAGATACCCATCGGTGTCTTCGATCCAGTGTACGAGAAGCTCTCGCTCGATCAAATGATTGACAAGATTTCTGCCCTGGGCTTGGAGGCAGTAGAAATCGGCACCGGGGGCTATCCCGGCTCATACCACTGCCCGGTGCAGCAGTTGCTTCACGATCCCGCCCAGCTTCGCGCCTGGAAAAAGAAGTTTGAAGATCGCAACATCCAGGTAGCGACTTTGAGTTGCCACGGCAATCCCATTCATCCTGACGCTAAGGTCGCCCAGCGTGACACCCAGACCTTCCGCAGCACCGTTCTGCTGGCCGAGCGGCTTGGAGTCAAGGTGATTGTCGGCTTCTCCGGTTGCCCCGGCGGCAGTCCTACTGATACGACTCCGGCCTGGATTACCTATCGCTGGCCCAACGAACACGCCCAGGCTCTCGACTGGCAATGGAAAGAAAAGGTCATCCCGTACTGGAAGCAGGCGGCTCAGTTTGCCCGCGAACACGGCATACACAAGCTCGCCTTCGAAATGCATCCTAATTTCGTCGTCTATAATCCTCGGACCCTGCTCAAGCTGCGCGATGCGGTAGGAGAGGAGATCGGAGCCAACTGTGATTTGAGTCATCTGTTCTGGCAAGGGTGCGACCCAATCGAAGTCATCCACATGCTCGGGAAACAGGGCGGTATTTACCACGCGCACATGAAAGATACGGTCTTCTATAAACAAAATGTCGATCGTTATGGAGTGCTGAATTTCGCCTTTGAAACCGCTGATCTTCCCCTGGCCTCCGAAACTTTCCGCGTGGTCGGCTATGGACACGCCGCCAGCGCCTGGAAGGACATCATGCGAGCCTACATGGAAGTCGGCTACGAGGGAATTCTCAGCATTGAAAACGAAGATCCAATCCTGCCCGGTGAAGTGGGAGTCGAACGCGCGGCTTACGTGCTTAAGAATGTTCGGGACGAACTGCTGAGCTCGTCCTGAAAGCTTCTTTCTTTCCAGCGGTTAATTTTTAGGGATTACTACAAGAAAGGAGCTGTCGGAATGGACCGCAGAGGCTTCCTCGGAACCATGACTGCCGCGACGCTGCTCAGCCGCAGACTCGCATGGGCGGAGGATGGTCGAAAAATCGAAAGAATCGGCTTGCAGCTTTACACGGTTCGAGATGCCTTGAAGCGCGACTTCGACGGCACCCTGGCCAAAGTGGCCGCTGTCGGTTACCGGGAAGTGGAATTCGCCGGGTACTTCGACCACTCATCCGGAGTCGTCCGCGCCACTCTGGAACGGCATGGGTTGGCCTCACCCTCGGCTCATTTTGACTACAAGTATCTGGGAGACAAGTGGCCGAAGATGATTGCGGACGCTCAGATCATTGGACACGAATACCTGGTGTGTTCAGAGGTGGACGAGAAGATTCGCAATCAGCCCGACGGCTGGAAGCGAATCGCCGAGGGCTTCAATCGAGCCGGCGAGGCCACCAGGAAAGCAGGCATCCAATTCGCATATCACAACCACATCTTCGAATTTCTCCCGGTGAAGGGAAAGCTGCCCTACGAAATTCTGCTCGAGCAAACTGATCCCAACCTGGTCAAGATGCAGATGGATCTGTGTTGGGCGGTTGTGGGGGCCCAGGATCCGGTGAGCTGGTTCCGGCGATATCCCGGCCGTTTTCCCTTGGTCCACGTCAAAGACATGAAAAAGATTCCACCACCAACATCTTCCGACAAGGATGCAGAGCGTTACATGACGGAAGTAGGCAGCGGCATCATCGACTGGAAGCGCATCTTCGCCCACTCCGATGAAGCTGGGATCAAACATTACTTTGTTGAGCACGACGAACCGAAAGCCCCGTTTGAGAGCATTAAGACCAGCTACCAATACTTGGCACAACTTCGTTTCTAGGCCTGCGATGTTCCGTTATAATGTGCCCCTTCACCGGAGACTGCATGCCCCAGGTCATTCGCTCGCCGAGGCTATACGACGTTTGCATCATAGGGTCCGGCGCCGCCGGAGGCACGGCCGCCAAGGTCCTGAGCGAAGGTGGACTCAGCGTGGTAATGCTCGAGGCGGGTCCGCCACTGAATCCTGAAAAGGATTACAAAGAGCATGTTTGGCCCTACGAACTGCCGCATCGCGGCTGCGGCGTTGGAGGCAAACTCAAAGGTGAACTGAACGACGAGTTCATGGCGCCAAACGGCGCGTGGACGATTGAGGGTGAGCCTTACACGGCCGCTGCCGGATCGCGCTTCCGCTGGTTCCGCTCGCGCATAGTTGGCGGCCGCACCAATCATTGGGGAAGGATCGCGCTGCGTTACGCACCGGTCGATTTCAAATCGCGCTCCACTGACGGCATGGGCGATGACTGGCCCATTACCTACCAGGAAGTCGCGCCGTACTACGACAAGGTTGAATCCTATATAGGGGTCTTTGGGTCGAAAGAAGACATTCCCAGCGCGCCGGACGGAATTTTCCTGCCCCCGCCGAAACCCCGCTGCACGGAAACCATCGTCAAGAAAGCGTGCGACAAGGTTAACGTGTTATGCATTCCCTCGCGACTGGCGATCCTGACGAAGCCGCTCAACGGACGCGCCGCTTGCCACTACTGCGCCCAGTGCGGACGCGGCTGCCTGACCGCTTCGAACTTCAGCTCCAGTCAGGTGATGATTCCGCCAGCGCAAGCTACCGGACGCCTTACTCTAATCACGAACGCGATGGCCCGCGAAATTGTCGTAGATAAAGAGGGCAAAGCTGCTGCGGTTTCTTACATTGATAAGACCACGCGCAGCGAAAAGCAGGTTCACGCGCGAGCGTTCGTCGTGGCGGCCAGCGCATGCGAATCCGCGCGCCTGTTGCTGAATTCCAAGTCGAAGCTCTTTCCGGACGGTCTCGCCAATTCGTCTGGCGTAGTCGGCCGCTATCTCACCGACACGGTCGGCACGTCCGGCGGAGGTTTCTTCTCCCAGCTCACAAAAATGCCTCCGCACAATCACGACGGCGTGGGTGGAATGCACATGTACGTGCCGTGGTGGAAGTTCGATCGCAAGAACGAATTCCTGCGCGGCTATCACATCGAGATTTACGGCGGTCGAGGCATGCCCGGTATTGGGGACTTCGATTACGCGTGCGAAGAATATGAAGGCTACGGTGTGTCGTTGAAGCAAAAGTGCCGAAGCGTCTATGGGACGTATATTGGCTTTGAAGGCCGCGGCGAGATGATCCCGAACGAGCACAGCTACTGCGATCTCGATCCCGACGCCGTCGACCAGTGGGGCATTCCGGTGCTGCGCTTTCATTGGCAATGGGACGACAATGAAATTCGTATGGCCAAGGATATGCAGGAGACGTTCAGGCAAATCGTCGAGGCTGGCGGTGGAACGTATGTCAGCAGAGCCGGACTAGACCCGACGCGGCCTTATGGTATAGCAGATGGTGGCGTCATCATCCACGAAATCGGCACGGTTCGCATGGGAAGCAATCCGCGAACATCGGTGCTGAACGGCTACTGCCAGGCGCATGATGTGAAGAACCTGTTCGTGACGGACGGCGCTTGCTTTGTTACCAATGCCGATAAGAACCCCACGCTGACCATTATGGCGCTGTCGTGGCGAGCGTCGGAGTATCTGTTGGATCAGGCAAAGAAGGGAAACGTATAGCGCCTGCAACGTTTCGCGCGCGAGTTGGAGAGTGAGTCGATGGCATCGAAATCGATATCCCGACGCGACGTACTGAAATCATTAACCATGGCGGCCGCGGCCGGCTCTGTCCTGCGCGTGATTCCGGCCGAAGCGGCTGAACTGGCGCACAGCATGGTGCAAAAGGAAAAAGCAGCAACTACTTCTGGGACCTACGCACCAAAATTCTTCAACCCGCACCAGTACAAAACGCTGCAAGCTCTTTGCCAAGCCATTATTCCGGCGGACGCCGATTCCGGCGGAGCGATCGAAGCCGGAGCCCCGGAATTTATCGACCTGCTCACCAGCGAGAATCCGGACTTCCAATTAAGTCTTGGCGGCGGGCTCATGTGGCTCGACTCCGCCTGCGCTGATCGATATGGTCACGTCTATCTTGAGTGCGCACCGCAAGAGCAAAAAGAAATGCTCGACCTGATTTCCTACAAGAAGAACTCACTTATCGATTCCAGCTTGAGCCAGGGCAACGCCTTTTTCTCTTTTCTACGCAGCATGACCGCCGACGGCTTTTTTACCAGCAAAATCGGGATCAAGTATCTGGGCTACATCGGAAACACGTACTCGCTCGATTTTCCCGGGTGCCCTCCGGTGCCGGAAGGGTGAACGGAGAAGCGGCGCGCGGGATCATTGTGTCGAAATTGCCGCAATCATCTTACGAATCGCGTTGGCGATTACATCAGGACGCTTGGTCGGAATCTCATGCCCGCTGCCTTCAGCGATTATCTGCCTGCTTTTCGAGGAAAGCTGCGCTAGCCGTGCCTGCCGTGATTGCCATTGGTCTTCTGCTGACGGCCGCGAGCCAGGTGCGGACCGGTTTGGATCACGCGAGATCACGATGAGCGGGAGATCTCCAAGTGATGGCAACGCACATACTTGTGTCGCAGTCTCGGGTAAGACGGCAAGTTGCGCGTAATTCGTCCGATACACCCGCGAACGGCAATTGAGCGCCTTCCGAATCGCCGTCAGCTCCGACACATTTCCGCCGCACCACTTTCGCCAGCGCGGCAGTCCCAGTGGAGCCGTGAACTGCATCATTCTGAGCCAAAGTTTCTGACGCAGTGAGAACGAAACAGCCTGATCAGGATGCATCCCGTCGACAAGCACGACGCCAGCAACCTCGTCACGGTACTTGTGCGCGAACATCAGCGCATTGAAGCTGCCGAACGAATGGCCCACTACGATGTACGGCGGTTTCTCTTGCGCTTGCTGCAATAACGTGTGCAGTTCCTCTGCCATCGCGCTCGGAACCCGTGGCCTGGGGCTCGCATCACTCCAGCCATATCCGGCGCGATCATAAGAGCAAACTCGTGTGAAGCTCGCCACCTCCGGCTGGACAAAATACCAGTCGAGATAGGAGCCATCGAGGCCGAAATCGAGAACTACCGTCGGCCCACCCTGCCCGGAGCAATAGAGATGCAGCTTATACCCACCAACATCGATCAGCTTTCCCGGCGGTTGGAACATGCTGCGTTCACGGCTGCGGTTTATGTTTTCGTAAATCAGTCCCAGCGCAATGGCGAGCACCAGCAACCCACACTCAGCAGCCAACACATAGCGAAGAGCACGCAAAATATTTCTACCGAAATCGCTATGTCCGGTCAAGCTCGCCAGCCAGCTCAGAACGAGCAATAGGAGGGGAAGTACAACGGCCGAAACTATCGCCCAGCGCCACGGATGAAGAGTGGTAGGAATCTCTGCCCTCTAAAGATTTCAATCGTCAATCGCAAATCGTGCTGCGTCAATTAAGGTGTCCGGAAAGGCTCCTCCAACGACGCACTCTGCCCGGTGAACAACTCCGCCCCATTCTCCATAATGTGCATATCGTCTTCCAGCCGAATACCAAATTCACTGCGGATATAAATCCCCGGCTCATCGCTGAACGTCATGTTTGGTGTCAAGGACACGGCGTTGCCGCGAACTAAGTACGGCCACTCATGCCCATCCATACCCATACCATGCCCAAGGCGATGGGTGAAGAATTTGTACTCCGGCCCGTATCCCTCATCGGTAATCACCTTGCGCGCGGCCGCATCCACTTCGCCGCACCGCACCCCGGGCCGGGCGGTCTTCAACGCCGTGCTTTGCGCCTGATGCACGATGTCAAAGACTTTTTTCATCTTGTCGGAAGCCTTGCCCAGCACGAAGGTGCGCGTTATGTCCGATGTGTAGCCCTCCGCCTTGCATCCGCCATCCATCAGCACGATGGTGCCTTTGCGAATTACTTGCGGGGTAATCGATCCGTGGGGCAAGGCGGAGTATTCGCCCATCTGCACATCGGCGCCACCCTCAAATCCCAGTTGCTTGTGCGCGGCCTCGATCAAGTCCTCGAATTGCTGCTGGGTCATGCCTTCTTTCAGCGCGTGATACGCCGCTTCGTAGGCCGTCAATGTAACTTTCGCAGCCAGCCGCATCAGAGCGACTTCGTGCTCGCTCTTGATCATGCGACAACCGGCGGTTACTGGAGTGGCGCTGCTGATGCGGACCTGCGGCGCAGCCTTGGCGACACCGTCGCTGAAAACGAAGCGCACGGTCTCCTCTATGCCAATGGTGCCGCCCGCAACTCCACGATCCTGGAATCCTTGCGCCATCCGCTGATAAGGGCTCTCATCTTCCTGCCAGACGCGCACGTCGGCCTCTTGGCCTTCCGGAGCCTTGGCGATCTGTTCCCGCGCGCGGCCCTCCTCAAATGCCGGACACACGTAGAATGCCGCTCCTTTTACCGGCAACACCATGGCAAACAACCGCTCTCCGCCCCACCAGCGAATCCCGGTGAAGTAGTTAAGAGAAGTGCCCTCGGTCAGGATCATGCCGTCCAACTTACTGTCCGCCATCAACTGCCGCGCTTTCTCCTGCCGAGCTGTGCGCTCTTCCAGCGTGATGGCGGTTGCCTGATCTTTCATTGATTTCAGGCTGGCAATGGATGGCGGCAACGCGGGACATTTTTCCTGCGCGTTGAGTTGTGGGAGCGATTCCGCGGCGAAACCCGCGCCAGCCGCGACCGTACCAAGTTGCAAGAATCTGCGTCGAGAGAACATGGGCCTCCGATCCGAAACCCGCCATTATAAGAGTTATGCCAAGAGCCCGTACGAGTTTCGATTTCAAGAGTAGTAATCTTTTGCTTTTGCTATTCGATCAGATTAGCCAATGAAGGGCGGAACACGATGGATGCTAGCTTTCAATGCGCGGGATGCGGAGAATGGAACGAGACGACGGTCGATGAGACCGCCGGCCGCGAGCAGGCTTACATCGAGGATTGCCAGGTGTGCTGCAAGCCGAACTGTCTGACGGTAAAGTATGATCCACAAGCCGGGGAATTTGTGATACGGGCGGAGTTGGAATAAGCTTCGCGGGAGGACAGAATCACATGTCAATGAGCTACAGCGCGCCCGGAAGGATCGTCAGCCACAACATGGTGACTACCCAGTTCGAGCTGGACGGTTTTCGCGTAGTCCGCACGCTGGGAGTGGTGCGCGGAATTGTCGTTCGATCGCGGTCGATTTTCGGCACTATAGGCGCGAGTTTGCAAACACTCGTGGGCGGCAACATCACCCTTCTTACCAACCTCTGTGAGAAGACGCGTGCCGAAGCCTTTGACCTGATGCTGCAGCACGCCGCCGAGCTCGGCGGAAACGCCGTGGTCGGCGCCCGCTACGACGCTACCGAAATCATGCAAGGCGTCACCGAAGTTCTGGCGTACGGGACTGCGGTAGTCGTCGAGCCCGTGAAATAGATGATTCCCTGAAGCTGCGAAGCTAACGACCGACCCCGGCTGCGCTCTTTTGTCCTTCCTCTCGGCCTTTGTACAAGGCGGCCGCGACGAACGTCGCCAATATACATCCCACCCACATGTCCAGCATCCACCCCAGAGGAAATGTACGGTCTAGGACTGACCACGAGGCGGTGGCGAAATTAAGCGGGAATCCGGCCGCAAATCCGACCAGCAATCCGACCTTCAGTGCGGTTTTCGGTCCAGGCCCCAGAGTGCTGCGTGTCCATGCGTATAGATGGGAGACTATCACCGAGACGATCAGCAGCATGACGAACCACTGCGCCACAAAAAACGGATAGCGTGGTTCCTTGAGGAACAATCCTTTGTCAATGGCGCTTTGGTAGCGTGCATTGCCGATGATCATTTGCCCCACGATGAAGCTCCAGACAAACCAGACAACGCTGCCCGCAAGCGCACCCAGCCAGATTCTGCCTTTGTTGAGCCCCATATCTGCCTCCAACGCGAGGATTTAAGTTTTCACGCGCAGGAGTGTACACCCAACCGGGGCGGCAAGTTGTAAAACAGTGAAGTTAATTCAGCAGCTTTTCGAGGGTTTTCTGGCGATAGTCGAAGATTTTCTGTAGTTGCCGCGCCACGAAAAGCTTCTGCGCACCCTCCCCGAAAACACCAAACCCGACCTCGTATTCGATCACATCGCGCACCAATGTGCCCGATATCCCGTTGCGCACTTCCGCGGCGAACTCATGCCGGTGATGGAAACTCTTGAACGGGCCTTTCTTCTGCACGTCGGAGAAGTGATGATTCCACTCGAATTCGGTGATAAGGGCGATCCAGGAGCCTTGAACGGCAGGAAAGGAACGATTCGGACTGCAGCGACAATCTCTGACCCCGCGCCCGCAAGTGGCTGTTGGTCGGTAATCGTTGCTTTGTCTGGCTTTACTCGCGGCAGCGGGATCAGGTTGACCCGAACCAGTTCTGCCCCTCTTTCCGGAGGCATAAGTCGCGGCAGATTGCCGGGATTTGCAAAGAAATAAGAAAACCCGCTCCAAGCTGACGGGGACCCAGTGCTTAAAATGCTGGCGATGCTTCACGGGGTATTTCGTCTTGTTGGCGGGCAGTCGGGTTTTCCACAGAAATTATGCCCGCGCAACCTGCAGAATCCATTACTTACAAATTTTCGAACCACTTCTCTAAACACATTGAATTGTGGTCACACGATCAGTTAGCCACAAGCTATCGTGCTTTCCACCTCGAGGCGACTCCCCCCTACCCAACCAGCAACTTTGCTGTTGACAGCAAACCGTTTAGGCGTACTATGTGGACAAAAGTGGTTGAAAGTGGTCGTTCCGGTGGTGGTCGTGGGCAGCAGTAGACAACCGAGAGGCGCCAGTGGATTTAGAAGCTGACACCCCCAAAAAGAGCCCGAGCAAACCAGAAACGATCGACATTCTTTCCGCTTTTTCCTCCCTCGTTGCTGTTGCGATAACTGCTAAAAGGTTCCGGCCCCTGAGGGGCCTGACCCATGTTTCGCGGCAATCACCCAACCCGCGTCGACGAAAAGGGGCGCTTAAAGGTCCCCGCGGAATTCAAGCGCGTGATCGACGAGAAGTACGGAGCGCAATTTTACATCACGAGCCTGGATGGGAAGGTTGCTCAAGTTTATCCCTTCGAGGAGTGGGAACGGATCGAGCAGAAGTTATCGGCTCTCCCGACCTTCAATCCTACGAAGAAGAAGTTTTTGAGCAGGGTGAACTACTACGGACAGGTGGTGGAAATGGATGGCCAGGGGCGGCTGCTGATCCCGCAACTGCTGCGCGAGAGCGCGGAGATCAAGGGTGAGGTCGCGGTCACGGGCAATCTGACCTATTTGGAAGTACGCAACCTGGAACTGTATCGCAAGGAGATCGCAGAGCAGCCGTTTACGCCCGAGGATGAGAACACGCTCAACGATCTGGGTATCTAGTGGGCGAGGGTTCAACAGAAACCCCTCAGGGGGGACGTGGTGGCAGTCAGCACGTTTCGGTTCTTTTAAAAGAAGCGATCGAATTTTTAGCCGTCCGGCGTGGCGGGACATATATCGACGCCACGGTGGGCCTTGGCGGGCACAGCTTAGAAATCGCAAAACGCCTCGGCGCACCGGGACATTTGATTGGGCTCGATAAAGATCCTGCGGCGCTGGAAATTGCTCGCGCAAATTTGCGGCCCTCCGGGGAGCAAAGTGATTGGCCGCAAGTGGAACTCAGGCATGGGTCGTTCGCAGAACTCGCGACGGACCAGAGGCCAGAGACCATGGACGGACTGCTCGCCGACCTTGGCGTCAGCAGCCTCCAGTTTTCCGAGGCCGCGCGAGGCTTCAGCTTTCAGGCGGAAGGCCCGCTCGACATGCGGATGAACCCGCAAGCCGAGCTGACCGCCGATCAAGTGGTAAACCACTTCGACGAGCGCGAGCTCGCCGATGTGATTTACGAATTCGGTGAGGAAAGGAGGTCGCGGAGAATCGCCAGAGCCATTGTCCGGTCGCGGCCGATACGATCTACCACGCATCTTGCGGAGGTCATATCAGCCGCGGCCCGGCCAATGAATCGGGGTAAAAACGAATATGACAGACGAATTCATCCAGCGACCAGGACCTTTCAAGCTCTCCGAATCTTCGTAAACCGCGAACTGGACGATCTGCGGGCGCTGCTCGGCGCGGGCCCGCACTTGCTGAAACCGGGGGGCAGGGTAGTGATCATCAGCTTCCACTCGTTGGAGGACCGAATCGTAAAAGACGCCTTCCGCGAAGGAGTGAAGCAAGGCCACTACCGCCTGCTGACAAGAAAGCCGGTGATAGCCAGCGAACAGGAAATCGATCGCAACCCAAGATCCCGCAGCGCGAAATTACGCGCCGCGGAAAGAATTTAGAGAACGCCGGCGTTTCGCCGGCAAAGGCAAAGGAATGACAAGAGTTTTGCCCCGGAGAAACTGCTGGGGCCCCGGCACGACTCAGGGAAGGCGTGCCGGGCAAGGCATCCAGGTGGCTGGGTAGAGTCCAAGGTAGGTACGGAGGTTGGGGATGTACACGGGCACATTGATTGACGAACTGATCGCAACGGTGGAACGCGCCGAACACCACGCGCAACAACAAAATCTGCCGAAACTCGAATCCTGGTGCGCCATGGCGCGCCAGGAAGTCGCACAACTGGAATCAGCCCTCCTCGGAGTCGCCTAAATGGCCGCCGCAGCCACTTTGTCGCAAGCGGTATCGCACCGGCGTCGGCCCATCTGGGTCGGCACGCCGGAAATCTACTTCACCAAGCAGATCGACAACTCGCGCCTGGTGAAGGTAGAAGATCCCCAGCGCAGCCGCGAAATGCGTCAATTCGGCATCGCCCTGTGCTGCCTGTTCCTGCTGGTGATGACCTTTGCCTGGCAGCATTTCAAGGCCATCGAATATGGCTACAAGATTCAATCGATGAAAATCCAGCGCGACGGGTTGATCGAGATCAATCGCGCCCTGCGGCTGGAAGAAGCATCGCTCCGCGACCCATTCCTGATTGACAGATGGGCACGCGCCAACGGAATGCAGCCGCCGGCACCGGGCCAAGTCGTTCCAATGGACACGCCGCTGCCCGACAACGCCGGACCAGTGTTGGCTAGCGCAGTGCCGGTTTCGGTTGTTTCGGTGAGGTAAACATGTGGGGTGGGGCGGCGGGCATCTCTCCTGACGTTTCACATTAGTTCGGTTCGAGTTGTGATTCCGAGCGCAGAGGGATCTGCTTTTGACAGCGGCTCAAGTCAGAGCCGCTATGTTTGTCTGAGGGTTTGTATTAGGCATGGCTCAGCCATGCGGCAAGCCAGTTAATGGCAATCGCGCCTTCCGGCGCTGCGGGCAAGGACAAATTCAATGGCGGCGATCGCACCCCGCAACGGCACCAACCGCAGGCTCTACTTGCTGGGGGCCATCCTCATCCTGTGGTGCGCAGCCATCTGCCTGCGCCTGGTGTACCTCCAAATCTTCTGCTACGGAGATTTCGAGCGACGCGCCGAGCGCCAGCAGCAGCGCACTGAAGCCGTTGCCCCACGTCGCGGGGTCATCTTTGACCGCACCGGCCGGGAACTTGCTATGTCAGTCGCGGTCGACTCGGCCTTTGCTGTCCCTACGGATATTCCTGATCTGGCCGGCACCATCTCGCTGATCTCCCGCATTACGAAAGCGGATCCGCGCGAAGTTCTGGCGAAGTGCAAAGCCGGTCGCACCTTCTGCTGGGTTGCCCGCAAAGCCGACGCTGAGACCGCCCGCCGCATCCGCGAACTGAACCTTCGAGGAATTTATTTCGAAAAAGAATCCAAGCGCTACTACCCGAACCGAGAACTGGCCGCCCAAATTCTCGGCTACGTTGGCATGGACGACGCGGGCCTGAGCGGCATTGAGCGCGAGTACGACGACGAACTCCGGGGCAAGCCCGGCCGGATGGTGATCTCCGTCGATGCCCGCCGCAAGTGGTTTGGCAGCGTCGAGAAACAACCAGAGCCAGGGCAAAACATTGTCCTGACTATCGATCAACAGATTCAATACATAGCCGAGCGTGAGTTGCAGACTGCAATGCAGCAGACGCGCGCTACGGCCGGCACCCTCATCGTCCAAAATCCCCACACGGGAGAGATTCTCGCGCTGGCGAATAGTCCGACCTTTAATCCCAACGTGACGCGGGAGATCACGCCCGAGCGCCTGAAGAACCACGCCGTCAGCGATGTCTACGAACCCGGCTCAACCTTCAAAGTGGTTACGCTCTCCGCCGCGCTCGACCAGAAGCTGACCCGCCCCGAGGAGGTTTTCGACTGCCAAATGGGATCGATCGTTATCAACGGGCGGCGCATTCACGACTGGCATCCGTTCGGCATGCTCTCGGTGGCGGACATTCTGGCGCACTCGAGTGATGTGGGCGCGATCAAAGTCGCGCTTCGACTGGGTGACGAACGCCTCTACAAGTACATTCGCGGCTATGGTTTTGGACAGCAGACGGGAATCGAGCTCCCCGGTGAGACAAGAGGCCTGACAAAGCCTGTAGAACGTTGGTCAAAAGTTTCCATTGGCGCGATTTCTATGGGGCAGGAGATCGGCATCACGCCACTGCAACTTGCAGGAATGGTTTCGACTATTGCGAATGACGGCGTTTTGCTTCCTGCACGCATCGTAGCCGGGACGACCCAGCCGCAAGGCGGGCCCAAACTGATCACCTTCCAGCCCGGCGATGGGCGACGGGTGATTGCTCCTCTCACCGCCGCGCAGATGAAACAAATGATGCAAGGCGTGGTGCTGCGCGGTACTGGGAAGAAAGCCATTCTCGAGGGCTACAGCTCCGCTGGAAAAACCGGTACGGCGCAGAAGGTTGACCCGGCCACGCACACCTACTCACGGACTAAGTACATCGCGTCGTTCGCCGGATTCGCTCCGGTGAACAATCCAGCGGTCAGCGTAGTCGTCATACTTGATTCTCCAATCGGGGGCCATCACGGCGGAGAGGTAGGAGCGCCGGTCTTCAATCGTGTCGCCCAGCAAGTGCTTGAGTACCTCCACACGCCGCACGATGTCGAACTGCCGGCGAACCGTCTGCTTCTTGCCCAGAAAGTGAAGGAGCAGGATCTGCAAGAAGGTTCACCGGATCGCCTCGGGGACACGCTCGAGATAGCCGATAGCGCGTCACCCAATTCGGCGCCGGTGCGGCCGGTGGATGTCGGGAACACTGTGGCAAAGCCTTCTCCGGCAATAGCCAGCGCTGGACTGGTGCCGGCGGCCCTGCGCCAGCCTCAAAAACAAGCCGCCGCAATTCAGACATCCAAATCGGCTGAGCTAATGCCGCCCTCCGCAGAAAACAACGACACGGAGCATGCATCCACCGGAACCGTCGTACTCGATGTGGAGCAAAGCGGGATCGTGGTTCCCTCATTCCTGGGCAAGAGCGTCCGTTCAGCAATCGAGCTGGCCGAGAACAGCAGCGTGGAACTGGAAGCCCTGGGCAGCGGTATAGCACGCGCACAATCGCCTGCCCCCGGCACCCATGTGGCAGCGGGAGCGCGGATCACGGTGAAATTCGGAAGGTGAAATGATCTGGCGTGGGTAGGCGGTAACGAGCGTCCGTCCTGAAAGGGTATGCGCCTGCATGCCCTATAATTGAGAGAACCAATGACCTTCCAACAACTCCTGTATGGGGCGGAAATCCTCTCCCAGAGCGGAAATCCCAGCGTGATCGGTGTCGAATACGACTCCCGCCGGATCAAGCAAGGAGACGTTTTCATCGCCATGCGAGGAGAGGCGAGCGATGGAAATAGGTTTATCGACAAAGCCATAGCCGCCGGAGCCGTCGGCATTGTCACGGATTCCACAGAGCAGCCACGACCAAACGTAGCCTGGGCTCAAGTCCCTCACGGTCGACGCGCATTAGCCCGCATCAGCTCGAACTTCTACAGGCACCCTGCTGAGAAGTTAGCGGTCACCGGAATTACCGGAACGAATGGCAAGAGCACTACGGCGTTCCTGATGGAATCCATTCTTTCCGCTGCCGGAGGTAAGAGCGCTCTGATGGGAACGATTGAATATCACGTCGCGGGAAAAATTCTTCCTGCTCCGCACACGACGCCCGAAGCGCTCGAAATCAACCGCATGCTTGGTGAAGCTATCGGCCAGGGCGCGACTGAGGCAGTAATGGAAGTTTCCTCCCACGCCCTGGCGCAGGAGCGGGTTTACGGCATCCCGTTTGATGTTGCAGTATTCACCAACCTCACACGTGATCACCTCGACTATCATCACACGGTGGAGGAATACTTCGCCTCGAAACAAGTCCTGTTCCAGGGCTCGGGCACGGAGCCTCCGCGAGCAGCCGTCATCAATACAGACGACGAGCACGGCCAAGCATTGGTGAAATTCAGCAAAAAGCGGAGCGCTGAAGTTCTGACCTATGGCTGGTCAAGGGGTGATTTCCACGCCGAAAAGGTTGAAGTCAACTCCCGAGGCACGCGTTTGGAGTTGACTACTCCGGAAGAGATGATTCCCCTGTTCTCTCCGCTGATCGGCAAAGTGAATGTCTACAACATCCTGGCTGCAGCTGCCGCAGCCTACGCGCGCAACTGGAGTCGCGAGGCGATCGTGAAGGGAATAGGAAATCTTTCCCGCGTACCTGGCCGTTTCGAGCGCGTGGACTGCAACCAGCCGTTCACGGTAGTGGTCGATTATGCTCACACCGACGACGCTCTTCGCAATCTGACTGCGGTCGCCCGCGAATTTGTCCAGCAGGCGCGAGCTCGGGGGCGTGTGATCACGGTATTCGGTTGCGGCGGAGATCGTGACCGCGCCAAGCGCCCGCTGATGGGCGAAGCCGCCGGAAGAGGCAGCGACTTCGTCGTTCTGACCTCCGACAATCCCCGCAGCGAAGATCCGATCGCCATCATCAACGACGCGATGGTCGGACTGCAAAAGTCCGGCGCAAATTACAAGATAGAACCCGATCGCCGCAAAGCTATTGATATCGCCCTACGCGAAGCACGTCCAGGAGACATCGTTCTCCTATCCGGAAAGGGCCACGAAAAAGTCCAGGTTACCCGCGAAGGCTCGCTTCCCTTTGACGATGTGGAAGTCGCGCGGCAAACTCTGCAAGCTGCCGGTTACGAATGCAAAACAGACGCGGTGGCAGCGGGGAAAAATGTATGAAGCTCACGCTTCCCCGCATTGCCGAGTTCCTCTCCGCCACGGGCGGGTTCGATCCGAATGCCGTTGCCCAGGGATATTCGATCGACTCGCGCACGATTCAGCCGGGAGAGCTGTTTTTCGCGGTAAAGGGCGAGCGCATGGATGGCCACGATTTTGTCAAGCAGGCGCTTGAAAAAGGCGCTATCGCCGCACTTGTCGGCAAAGACCAAGTCGAACGCTATGCAGACCGAAGCCGTCTTCTTACCGTCGTCGACACCCTGGCCGGCCTGCAACTGTTAGCCACTGCCATGCGCCGCCTCTGGGCAAAGCCGTTGATCGGGGTTACCGGGTCAGTCGGCAAGACCACAACCAAGGACGCCATCGCTCACTTGCTGGCCATTCGGTATCACGTGTTGAAATCGGAAGGAAATCTCAACAATCACTTCGGACTGCCACTGATGCTGCTAAAACTCGAAGCTGACCACGACACCGCGGTAATCGAGATGGGCATGTCACATCCCGGAGAAATCCGCGCTCTGGCTGAAATCGCCCAACCTGAAATCGGAGTGGTGACCTGTGTGGCGCCCGTGCACCTGGAGTTTTTCAAATCCGTTGGCGAGATTGCCCGCGCCAAGTACGAGATTATCGAATCCCTGCCCGCCGGTGGCACTGCCGTTCTGAACGCCGACGACGAATACGTCTCGCAATTCGGTCGCGACTTCCACGGGAAGGTCGTGACGTATGGCCTGAATCCAACCGCCAGCGTCCGTGCAAGCAACATCGAGCAGCGCGGACCAGAGGGATCAAGCTTCGACGTGATCGCGGGAAGCTGCCGCGAGAGGGCGACTCTGCCGCTGGTCGGCACGCACAACATCTATAATGCGCTCGCCGCAGTGGCAGTCGGACTTGAGCGCGGATTACTACTCTCGGAAGCGGTCGCCTCGCTCGCGTCTCTCGCCCCGGCCGAAAAGCGCGGACAGGTTCTGCAATTCGGTAACATCACGGTGATCGACGATTGCTACAATTCCAATCCGAAGGCCCTCGATTCCATGGTCGACGCGCTGGCCGCGATGCCTGCAAGACGGCGCATCGTGGTTGCGGGAGAGATGTTGGAATTGGGACCTGCCGGCGAGGAAATGCACCGCCGCTCGGGCCAGCTCATAGCCGAGAAAAAGATCGACATGCTGCTCGGAGTGCGAGGTCTGGCACAAGCAATGGTCGATGGGGCTCGCCAGTCGGGCATGCGAGCAGAGTTCGTGGCTTCGCCCGAAGCAGCCGGAGATTGGCTGCTGAATGAGACCCGGCCCGGCGATGTGGTCCTGCTAAAAGCTTCGCGCGGGGTGAAATTGGAGCGGGCGCTGGAAACCTGGAAGACGAAACTCGCCAGCCCCGCTGACTACGACCGATTGAAGAACTGAGGACTGATTCGGAGGCGGATTGCTCTATTGGCTGCTGTACCTGAAACTGTTTCATTATTTTCCGCCCTTCCGCATCTTCCGGTATTTGACCTTCCGCACGGCTTTTGCCAGCCTTACCGCGCTGTTTACCGCGCTCATCGTCGGCCCGCTGGTCATCAATCGGCTCCGCGAATTTCAGATTGGACAATTCATCCGCGAAGAAGGCCCCAAAGCTCATCAGAAGAAAGCCGGCACGCCCACCATGGGAGGCCTGCTGATCGCCATCTCTATCATCGTGCCGACGCTGCTGTGGGCCGACCTCAGCAATCGCTTCGTCTGGGTCGCAGTTTTGGGCACGGCTGCTTTCGCCGCAATCGGGTTCGCCGACGATTACACCAAAGTCGTTCACCGTCGCAATCTCGGATTGACCGGCAAGGCGAAGATAGGATTGCAGATCGCTACCAGCGTTCTGATTGCCATCGCGCTCATTGCGATGCAGACGCGGGGCATGTATTCCACGCGCCTGCTGGTACCCTTCGTCAAACAATTTCGTCCGGACCTCGTTATTGGACACATTGAGCAGAATCCGCATCTCTGGCCATTGGCATTTCTGCCCTTCATCGCTTTTGTCGTGCTGGTGATTGTGGGATCGAGCAACGCCGTGAACTTGACTGACGGTCTCGACGGGCTAGCCATCGGTTGCACGGTGATCGCCGCGGGAGCATTGGCTGTGCTTACCTACGTCAGCGGGCACGCAACTTTCTCTGATTACCTGGAACTACAGCGCATGCCGCAGGTGGGAGAATTGACTATTTTCTGCGGCGCGATGGTCGGAGCCGCCATCGGATTCCTTTGGTACAACGCGCATCCGGCCGAAGTGTTCATGGGAGATGTGGGCTCGCTGGCGCTGGGAGGCGCCATTGGGACCGTGGCGGTCATCATCAAGCAGGAATTATTGCTGCCATTCATCGGCGGCGTGTTCGTTATTGAAGCGATATCGGTGATCCTGCAGGTCGCGTCTTACAAGCTGCGCAAGAAGCGTATTTTTAAGATGGCCCCGCTGCATCATCATTTCGAACTCCTGGGCTGGTCGGAATCAAAGATCATTGTGCGTTTCTGGATCGCGAGCCTGGTTTTTGCGCTGTTCGCATTGACAACGTTGAAACTGAGATGACCTTTCACCACAGAGACACAGAGGCACAGAAAACATTTGGGATTTTCGAATTGAAAAATTGAGAATAGCTCTTTCCGTGGCTCCGTAACTCCGTGGTGAAAATCCGACCAAATGGATCTGCACAATAAACGCGTCCTCGTCGTCGGCCTCGGCAAGTCGGGGGTTGCCTCCGCGCTATTTCTGAAAAATCGAGGCGCCCAGGTCACAGTTTCCGATACCAAGACTCCCGACGAACTCGGCCCAGAGATCCCCCTGCTGCTCGATCAAGGCATCGCCGTGGAAACTGGAGGCCACGGGGAGCGCACCTTTCGCGGACAGGATCTCATCGTGGTCAGCCCAGGCGTTCTCTTTGACGCGCCTCCGCTGGTGCAAGCCAGAGCCCTCGGCGAAGTTGTCATTGGAGAAGTAGAACTCGCTGCACAATTTCTGCCTGGGCCGATCGTTGCCATAACCGGCTCCAACGGGAAAACTACCACTACAACTCTGGCCGGAGAGATCATCAAAGCCGGAGGTTTTCCGACCCTGGTCGGCGGGAACATCGGAACGCCGGCGATTTCGCTGGTCGAGAAGGCGAAGCAAGACACGGTTACAGTTCTGGAGGTCTCCAGCTTTCAACTCGAAACTATCCAAACGTTTCGCCCCAAGATCGCTGTCATTCTTAACGTCACCCCCGACCACCTCGACCGCCATCGCACCTTCGAAGCCTACGCCAACGCGAAAGCCCGCATTTTCGAGAACCAGACCTCGCAGGACTTAGCAGTCTTGAACGCCGACGATCCCACATGCGTGACGCTCGCCGTACGCACCAGAGCAGAGGTTTTCTGGTTCAACCGAAAAAAAGAAGTCGATCAAGGCACCAGTGTGAGGGATGGAAGAATTGTTTTCCGCGGTCCGGCGGGAAGTCAGGAAATCATGGCCGTTTCCGAAATTCCCCTGAAAGGCGCGCACAACGTGGAAAACGCACTCGCGGCTGTTTGTGCTGCCACCCTCATGGGATGCGATCCCGCAACCATCCGAAAAGCCATTCGAGATTTCAAAGCGGTCGAGCACCGCCTCGAATACGTTGCTACGATCCGTGGAGTCGAATACTACAACGACTCCAAGGCCACCAACGTCGACGCGACAATCAAAGCTCTGGAGTCATTCCCCGCCAACATACATATCATCCTCGGAGGCAAAGACAAGGGGAGCGACTACGCCGTCCTGAACGATCTGCTGCGGCAGCGAGTGAAGCGCGTGTATACGATCGGCAAAGCCGCGGGAAAAATCGAATCCCAGATCAAGGGAGCGGCCGACATCGTCCACGCTGAAACTCTCGAGAATGCCATCAAGCGCGCTGCCACGGCAGCCCAGCCTGGGGACGTGGTCCTATTAGCCCCGGCCTGCGCCAGCTTCGATCAATTTCAGAGCTATGAACATCGCGGACGCGTGTTCAAAGAAGTGGTGCAAACCCTGGCGGGACAAGTGTCAGTGCCGACGCCTTAGCTGCCTGAACATTCGGAAACAGCAGGTCCTTCGCTGCGCTCAGGAGGACAAATATGCAGGAGATCCTTCGCTCCGCCCAGGCTGGAAATGACATCCGAACCAAAATCAACAATCAACAATCCAAGATAGGCAATCTAGAATCTCTCTGGGGCAGTGTCTCTGTGGCTGCTTAATTCATGGCCAAACGTGTCTCCGTCGATCGCTGGCTCTTTACCGTCACCATGCTGCTGGTTTTCGTCGGTCTGGTGATGGTCTTCAGCGCCTCTGCCGTTATGGCCAAGGAGCGTTACCATTCCGGCTATTACTTCCTCTTGCGCCAGCTAGGCTGGGCTACCGCCGGAATCCTCGCTATGGTTGCCGCCATGAAGATCGACTACCGCCGCTACAAGAATCCCGCGATAGTGTTTTCGCTTCTCGGCTTGACCACGCTCATGTTGATCTCGGTCTTCTTTCTCGACCGCGCCCACAACACCCATCGCTGGATCCATTTTGGAAGCTTCTCCTTTCAGCCGTCTGAACTGGCCAAGCCCGCACTCATTCTTTTTCTCGCCTACTTCCTGGAGAATCGCACCAGTTCGATGAACGACTGCCGCAACACGCTGCTCCCGGCGCTGCTCCCGACGCTACTCTTCCTGGCGCTCATCGTCTTTCAGCCCGATCTGGGCACCGCCATTGCCTGCGCCGCCATCACCGGATGCATGCTGTTTTTCGGAGGCCTCAACCTGCGCTATCTCGGATACGCATTCGCCGCCTCCCTGCCGTTGCTCTACGTGCTGATCTTCCACGTGGCCTACCGCCGCGACCGCATTCTTGCCTTTCTTGACCCGTATTCCGACCCACAGGGAAAAGGCTTCCATATCATCCAGTCGCTCATCGCGGTCAGCACAGGAGGAATCACGGGACTGGGCCTGATGGAGGGCAAGCAAAAGCTGTTCTATCTCCCCGAGCCGCATACCGACTTCATCTTCGCGGTGACAGCAGAAGAACTGGGTCTCGTCGGTTCGCTGATCCTGGTCCTGCTGTTTGCGGTAGTTCTCTGGCGAGGCGTTCGAACCGCCATCTGCACCCAAGACATGTTCGGACGTTTTCTGGTGGTGGGAATCACCAGCATGGTGGTGGTGCAGGCGTTCATTAACATCAGCGTAGTACTCGGCCTGATGCCTACTAAGGGCATTCCCCTCCCGTTCGTCTCGTACGGCGGGTCTTCTCTATTCATCACGCTGGCTTGCGTAGGAGTGCTGCTGAACGTCAGCAAACAAGCCGACTAAGAAATTACGATTGACAATGTACGATTTGAAGAACGACCTGGAATCCAGCCTGGTTGGCTCTCCAAATCGCCAGTCGTAGTTCGTGGATCGAAACTCCTCGGAGCTTGATCACATTCGACTCGACGGTTCACTCAACAATCATCAATCGAAAATCAACAATGATTTATAGTCCTTCCATGCGAGCCATTCTCGCCGGCGGAGGTACCGGCGGCCACATCATCCCCGCAATAGCCATAGCCCAGGAACTCCAGAAAGAATACGGAGCCGATGTCTTGTTCATAGGAACGGCCCGAGGCATAGAGACTCGGCTCGTCCCCGCGGCTGGATTTGCGCTCAAACTGGTGCAGGTCGGAGCTCTAAAGAACGTAAGTATGGGGACGCGGCTCAAAACCGCTCTCGATCTTCCACGAGCCGGCTGGGAGTCGGCCAGCATTCTCGACGGCTTCAAACCGGACGTGGTAATCGGCGTAGGCGGCTACGCTTCCGGCCCGGCCATGCTGGCTGCCTCACTGAAGAGAATTCCGACACTCGCTTTCGAACCGAACGTCGTTCCCGGCTTGGCCAATCGAATCCTGGCTCCCATGGTCTCCGGGGCAGCTGTGCACTTCGCCGAAACTGCACGCTACTTTCGACGCTCGACCATCACTGGAGTTCCCGTCCGCCAAGCCTTCTTCAACACGGTGGAGAAAGCGCTAGGCACAGCCAAACCGACGCTGCTGGTCTTCGGCGGAAGCCAAGGCGCCCATGCGATAAACACGGCCTTGATGGAGTGCGTTTCCGAGTTGCAGTCCCGAATTCCCGGAATTCACATCATTCATCAGACGGGAGAACGCGACTATGGTGATGCGCAGGCTGCCTATGCTGGAATCGCAGGCGCCGTCGAGCTTTTCCGCTTCATCGACGATATGCCCGCATTCTTCGCCCGTGCGGACCTGCTGTTATGCCGCTCCGGAGCGAGCACTGTCGCTGAGATCACCGCGGCAGGGAAGCCCACGATCTTCGTTCCGTTTCCCCGCGCCGCCGACGATCACCAGAAACGCAATGCCGAGGCACTCGAACGCGCCGGAGCGGCCCTCATGCTCGAAGAATCGAAGCTCAACCGAGAGTCTCTGGTCGAAGCCGTCAGCAAGTTGATATGCGATCCAGTGAGGCTGCATGGCATGGGAGATGCCGCGCGCAAGCTGTCGCATCCGAACGCTGCGCATGACATCGCAGAGATGGCTGCGAGGTTGGCAGGAGTAAAGTAAGGTTTCAAAGTGTCAAAGTTTCAAGGTTGCAACCTGATTCTTCATGTTTGCCAAACTGCAACGCATCCATTTCGTAGGCATCGGCGGCATCGGCATGAGCGGCATCGCCGAGGTGCTGCTCAATCTCGGCTACAAAGTTTCCGGCTCGGACCTGAAGAGTTCGCCCGTAACCCAGCGCCTGGCGGAACTTGGCGCAATCATCTTTGAAGGACACAAAGCAGACAACATCGCCGCAGCCGAGGTCGTCGTTGCCAGCTCCGCGATAAGCCCGGACAACCTCGAACTCTCCGAAGCCCACACTCGCCACATTCCGGTGATCCAACGTGCAGAGATGCTGGCGGAGCTCATGCGCCTGAAATATGGAATCGCCATCGCCGGGATGCACGGCAAGACCACCACCACGTCGATGGTGGCGCAAGTCCTTGCCGCTGGCGGCCTCGATCCCACTGTAGTCGTCGGAGGCCGCGTCGATGCCATGGGCTCGAACGCCCGCCTGGGCAAGTCCCAGTACCTGGTCGCTGAGGCCGACGAGAGTGACCGCTCGTTTCTCCGACTGTCGCCCATTCTTGCCGTGATCACCAACATCGACCGTGAACACATGGACTGCTATCGCAACATGCGCGACGTCAAGCGAGCTTTCCTCGACTTCATGGATCGTGTGCCTTTTTATGGCATGGTGGTGGTCTGCAACGATGATCCCCAACTCCGGCGATTGCTTCCGCAACTCCGTCGCCGCGCGGTCACTTACGGCACTCGCAGAGATTCGGATTTCAAGATCAAGGTCGGCAAGCATCAGCTCAATGCCGGGGATCACACCGCGCTGAGGCGTTTTCAAGTGACTTATCGGGAGCAGGACTTGGGCGAGTTCACACTGCATGTCCCCGGCATGCACAGCATCCTCAACGCCACGGCGGCCATTGCAGTGGGCATCGGACTGGATATTCATCCTGATCAGATTCGGGCCGCGCTCGACATGTTTCGCGCGGTAGACCGCCGCTTCCAACTCCGAGGCAAAGCCGCAGGCGTCACTGTGATCGACGACTATGGCCACCACCCCACCGAGATCCGAGCTACGCTCGCCGCCGCCCGGGAATGTGGCTATCGGCAAATTTACGTCGTCTTCCAGCCGCACCGTTACACCCGCACCCGCGATCTAATGGACGACTTCGCCACCGCCTTCACCGACGCCGACTGCCTTTTCGTGCTCGATATTTATGCGGCCAGCGAAGCTCCCATCGAAGGCATCACCGCCGAAGCCCTGACCCGCAAAATTTCCGAAAATGGAGCGCGTCCCGCCCAGTACGCCAGTTCGTTTGCTGATGCTGCTAATTCCGTGGTCGCATTGGCCCAACCCGGAGACATGATTCTCACGCTTGGAGCCGGCAACGTGTACCAACTCGGCCCAGTGATCCTCGAGAAGCTGCAAGCGCAGCAGAGAACCACTGCTCGCTGAAATCTGCCGTGAAGTGGCGAAATGCAATGCTGATTCATGCCGGAGAGATTGGCTCCGGTCCCGCTAATTTAAGTTGGTGTAGAATCCCGGGCATGGTTGCGCAGGACTTGCTCGAAATAATGGTCTGCCCGGTGTGTCAGAAGCCGCCGTTGCGATTGGCCCCGGATGGCAAGAAGCTGCAGTGCGGTATTTGTAACCGCGTGTATCCCGTGGTGGACGACATCCCCATCATGTTGGTTGAAGAAGCAGTCCCGATCCCAACTAAAACCGATCCCCACTAGAGTGGGGGTGGTTCTCAGTTTTTAGAGCTGCAGCGCCCGTTCTCGTCCCATAACGACACATTGTGTCATGCCGTTCCTCCGGGTGTGATCGCATAGAGACATTCCCAAGCTGAAACACATCCCGCAACTCACACTCGGGTAAAGCCTTCTCGGATTCAGGGCATTTCCGAGGGCAATCTACAGGTACTGCTCTACTACGGCAACTGAATTGCATGCAACTATCGTGGCACGCAGCGAGTCTAATGTGTCAGGAGCGGTAAACGGTCGGAGGTGATGACGGCCATGAAAGAACGCTTTTCAGTAACGGAACTGACGGCACTGCGGAACGACTTGCTGCAGGGAGGCTTAGTCGATTCCCGGGAGGCCGCCGAGCTTTTGCAAGTGTTCTTGATGGGAAGGGGATACGGGGTCTCGCCCCAGGCGGCCATTGACGCGGCCAGCCGGGTGGAAATGGCAGGATGCGCGATACCCGTCCTGCAACAGGAATTGGAGAACCTTGCGTTGGTTATGTAAGCGGTGACAAACGGCGCAAGCTGCCACCCGGGCGCCGCCGTCGAGAGCCAAGGTGGTGAAAACAAGTTCTCGGGGACTTCGGAACCAAGTTGTTTCCCGCAGATGAAGAGAGAAAGAGCCGGGCCAACCAGCCCGGCTTCTTGCTTTTTGGAGATCCAGGCTTTAGCTCTCAGGCCCAATTCTTGGGTGTCAGGCGTCAGCGTGGGGCTGTGTGGGGGTTCCTACTAGTGCGATCAGCGTGTTGCACAAGGAATGCCAGCCGGCGTGTCCTCTGAAGGCTAATAGCTAAGAGCTGATAGCTCTACTCGTACCTCAAGCTCTCCACCGGGTCCAATTTTGCCGCGCGAGCCGCCGGCACTGTGCCGAACAAGATCCCTACCAGTGACGACACCACAATCGCGACGATGGCCGACAATCCCGATATAGGAATCCGGTACTCAGTTAGGAATCGCACGGAAAAGGGCAGCGCCAGACCGATCAGGATCCCGATAATGCCCCCGATCAGAGAAATCAGCATAGCCTCGGAAAGAAACTGAAAACGAATTTCGCGGCTGGTTGCCCCAATGGCTTTTCGAATGCCAATTTCCCGGATTCGCGCACTCACCGTAGCCAGCATGATGTTCATGATGCCGATTCCACTCACCAGCAGGACTACGGCCGCGACCAGCAACAAAACGATGGTCAGCGCATTGGCCGTTCTCTCCGCCACCGTAACCAGTTGAGTCAGATTGCTGACGTTGTAAACCGACTCCGCCCGATGCCGGGCCTGAATGACTCGCTTGATCTGATCCGTTGCCGGACCCACCATGGAGGGATCCGCGGTTGAAAAATAGATCTGCTTCACGGTCGCAGTATCGGTGAAATAGCGGCTCACGGTATAGGGAATCACCATGGTGTAGTCCACGACCTCAGACTGGCCAAAAGTGTCTACGCGCTCCTTGAATGTGCCGATGATGGTAAAGGGAAGCCCACTGAGCTTGATCACTTTGCCCACGGCTTCGTCGGCCGATCCGTACAACTCCTCCGCCATCTTTTGCGTAATAATTCCGACCTTGTTATGCGCCTGCTCGTCCTGCGCGTCGAAAAACCTGCCTGAGAGCACCACAAGATTGCGCACGATCCGGTATTCGGGATAGACGCCGAGAATCTGAATGTCGCGTTCCTTGCCGTTGCCGACAGGAATACGCTCGTCGAGTTGGACCACAGGTGAGGCTGCCACGATCCCTGGCACCTCACGCTCGGCGGCGTGCATGTCATCGATCGTCAAGGGATCAGGGGCGGTGTTGGTAATACGCTGGGCGCCGCCCTCGTACTCGGCATTGATCAGGTTCGCGCCAATGGCCTGGATCTGGTTCAGAACGTACTGCTTGCCGGTAAGGCCGATGGTAACCACCAGGATTAGCGAGGCGGTGCCGATAACCATGCCCAGTGCTGTCAGCGCAAAGCGAACCTTATTGCTTATGAACGTTTCATAAGCAAAGCTCAGGATTTCGCCCATGCAAAGGGTTGGCCGCCGCCGAGACGTGTTCGACCCGGAAATTACCGGAGGACGGACCTTTGGCTGTGCCGGGGACGGCGCTGCTGTGGTGGTGGCCATGGTTAATTTAGATGCTACACCAATTAGATGCTACGCCCCGTTCTCCAGAGGCGCAATTCACGGCCAAGTTACTCGAGTTTGCAGACGGCAATTCCGTTGTTCTGATACGGGCATGTCATCCCAGCAGGGACAGCCTTATCCAGTAAGATCCAGTTCACGCCGAAGTCACGCTGCAGCCGGCGAAAATCCTGTAGCTGAAAATCCTTCCAGCCGGCTTGAGCTTGCACTTGCTGCGACCATGCTTCTGCGATCGCGGGGAACATCGTGACCGCGCCGCTATCTTTGATTCGGTCTGCAAGCATTGAGCGTTCGGCGATAGCTCGGAAGCCATGTTCGTCCTCGCCGGGCAATTCCATGTGGTCGGGATTGAGAGCAAAGTAGGCGTCCGAAGGCGTGTGCTCGCGAACCCAGACAAATGTATGGACCCATGCGTTCTTTGACCTTGCCCCGGGCCATTCGACATGTTCCGTGGAAGGGAAAAGTTGTCGCTGGGCAAAGAACATTCCGGCACACAGAGGTGCAAAAAGCAGCACCCAGCGCCAAACGTGGTTCTTCAGCCAGAACGGGGCCAGCAGACCGCCAGCGAAGACGAACAGCAGTATGTACACCGGGTGCAGGCTGCGCATGGGCTGCAGTTCCGCAAATCTCGCCATCGGCGTGGGAATAGTAATCAGCAGCGCTGTCGCAAAAAAGATCAAAGCGAAAACGATCAAAGCCCGGCACAACAGGTCCAGAATCGGCAAGTTCTCATTTCGCGCAATCCGGTGGAACCACCACAGCAACGCCAGTGGCGCGAAGATCCCGAGCCACTCATACCATTCCCAGCGCAGCAGAAAGAAATAGGAATGACTCTCCAGAACCTGCCGGTATGCACCGCTGACGGCCGGGAACAATCCGAATGGCAGTAAGAGAGCCGCGCCCGCATATTGCATCTTGGGACGTGACTGCGCGTGTTCCATCCAAAGAAGAAGGATGGCAAAGCAAATGCCAAACACGACCATCAAAGGATGGATCACTGCGCAAAAACCCAACCATAGAAGCGCACGGATGAACTTCCTTTCTACGACATTCACTACTGCGAACAACATTGCCGGCGTCGACAGCGACCGCGTATTCAAGTACTGGTCCATTACGTAAAGCGCGGTGCCGGCTACTGGGATGGTCAGCAGAGAGGCAACCAGCGCTACTCCACCCCACGGCGCCCACGGATCGCGAAAGCAGATCCGGCCGAAATGCCAGCAAGCCAGCAACAGCAGGAAGATCGAAGCGAAATGCCATGCCAGCAGAGCCCATTCCAGCGGAATGTGGGTGAGCCGGACCGAGGCAGCGATGAGATTGGGAAACAAGGTCAAGTGAGCATGCGATGTGAAGAAAGCGGCGTTCTGGGGATAGAGCGCTGGGTTCAGAGCTTGCTTGATCCCCGGAACATAAATTTCAGCATCCTCAATGTAAGGATGATAGCCATGCACCAGAATGGCGCCGCAGGTGAGGAGCAGGAGAACGAGAAGTTGCGCGGGAGTGGGGCGGTGTGGAGGCAATTTATGGTTGACGATTCAAACCCCGAGCAGTGGAATTACGAGTGATTTTCTTTCCGAACGAGAATCGTTAATCGGTTTTCAATCATCAATCGCAAATCGTCAATCGTAAATTCCCTACTGTCCCCCGGCCGCTCCGCGCGCGTAGTACGTCGGATAGCCCGGCTCCAATTTGCGACCTTTGTCGCTGAAGATTCGCAGCCGCGCCAATCCCGATTTCTGCAGCGCGAACATCAGCGAAGTCGCCATGACGCCCAAACCATACTTCACGCTGCGCCCGAAATTAATCGAGGACGCCTCCTCGAAATACTTGGTCGGACAGGACACCTCGCCGATCTTGAAACCAAAGTAGACGCACTGGGCGAGCATCTGGTTGTCGAAAACGAAGTCGTCGGAATTTTCAAGCAGCGGCAGCGTGTCCAGCACCTGCCGGCTAAATGCGCGATAGCCGGTATGGTATTCGGAGAGTTTCACGCCCAGGAACAGGTTCTCGAACGCAGTCAGGAAGCGGTTGGCGACATATTTGTAGAGGGGCATGCCACCGCGCAGCGCCGTCCCTCCGATAATGCGGGAGCCAAGCACGACGTCGTAAACGCCGTAAGCCACCATGCTGGCCATCGCGGTCACCAAACGCGGCGTGTACTGATAATCCGGGTGCACCATGATGACCACATCCGCCCCCGCTGCCAGAGCTTCGCGGTAGCAGGTCTGCTGGTTGCGGCCATAGCCATAGTTCTGATCGTGCACGAAGTAGGAGAGTCCCAGGCGGTGCGCTACCTGGACGGTCTGGTCGGAGCTGTGGTCGTCCACCAGAATGCGAATATCGACCAAGTCGGGAAGCTCGGCCACCGTCGCTTCCAGGGTCTTCTCCGCGTTATACGCGGGCAACACAACAGCGATGCGCCTTCCGTTTATCATCCTAAGTTTCCAGAGTGAAATTTGGGGCTGTTTCTATGATAACCCGGCCCGGGAGTTCTCCCACAGGTGATTGAGGAAACCGGCTAAATCCGTGGTAATCAGAGTGGAACCAGGTGCCCGACTGCGGGCTGTCCGGCTTTCTTCTTTCTCATGGCTCTGCTTCCACGGCCAATGATTTTTCTATCCTGGGCAGGACTGCCCGCAGGAGGGCTACAAAGTCTCCCCTCACCTTTTCCGTGGTCTCGAGCACTTCCTCGTGATTGATGGGCTGGTCGAGAATTCCCGCCGCCATGTTGGTCACGCAGGAAATGGCCAACACTTTCAGTCCCATGTGCTGGGCGACGATCACTTCCGGAATAGTTGACATGCCAACCAGATCGGCGCCAATCGTGCGCAGATAGCGGATCTCAGCCGGGGTTTCATAGCTGGGGCCGAGCAATCCCGCGTAGACGCCTTCATAAACAGTCTTTCCGAGGCGGCGCGATTCCTCGCGGGCGATCTCGCGATAGGGTTTCCAGTAGGCCCGCGTCATGTCCGGAAAACGTGTGCCGAGCCGATCGTCATTCGGACCAACGAGTGGGTTCTGTCCTTGCAGATTAAGGTGATCGCTCATGACGACGAGCGCGCCCTGCTTGTATTCCAGATTGATTCCCCCGGCGGCGTTGGTCAGGATCAAGGCACGCACGCCCATGCGCGCCAGCACTCGAGTGGGAAATACGACTTGCCTTGGAGAGTAGCCCTCGTAGAGGTGAACACGTCCCTGCATGGCGGCAATAGCGATGCCGTCGGACTTGCCGATCACCAGGTTGCCCGCATGGCCGACAGCGGTAGAGTGCGGGAAGGAGGGAATCTGGGCGTACGGGACGCGCGTCGCTTCGGAGAGTTCGTCCGCGAAGGCGCCGAGTCCTGAGCCGAGCACCAGCCCGATTTGCGGTCGCAGCGGAGTTTGAGACAGCAGGAGTTGAGCCGCGGATTCGGCGAGAGTGAATTCGTCAGTCATCTTATAAAAATCGGAGGCTAGAAATCGGAGGCTAGAAATCGGAGGCTCCTTTGCCTGCCGGTGCTTCGCGAATGCTATCGGCTACCAGACTGTTACGAAACTATAAGTGGGTTATTGGTTGATGGGTGGTGAAGTTGGTGGATTATAGGTGAGAAATACTCCGGGCGACTGCTCGGAGATAGTTGGTTGTAGTCTTTAAGC